>Ga0126383_10000710_pt1 | contig 19210 bp, 24 predicted proteins | sample PanSoiMetPlot_35_FD_96882 | JGI IMG/M metagenome (GOLD analysis project Ga0126383, IMG submission 96882) | Tropical forest soil microbial communities from Panama - MetaG Plot_35 | ecosystem: Environmental > Terrestrial > Soil > Tropical forest > Bulk soil | place: Panama | collected 2016-02-17
TCAAGATCGCGATGATCTGGTGCTCACTGAACTTGCTTCGCTTCATAAGGTCTCCTTCGGGCTGCTTATCCTGCCCCGGAAACCTCTACTTTTCAATGGCCCGTATTCTCGGGATACTTACAACATCGTTCGAGTTCCACCGGAATCGCAGAATGGCAGGCCTGAGGCCAAAGGGATGGGCACAGAACTCTGCAACATACATCATAGACAGCCGATTAGTGCAGGTGGGGGTGTCTATGATCCTGACAATCTTGCGGTGACATCGCCCTGGATATCATAAGGGACTTCACGAGTAGATGAATATGGCTTGTAAGAAATTGATCACGTCATCTGTACGTCATCCTTGGACCCTAACCATTAGCAGTGACTGACGCGATAAAATTCAGAAAAACGTAAATGATTGAAATGGTGAGAGATGTGATGGTGCCGAGGGTGGGAGTCGAACCCACACGACCTTACGGTCAACGGATTTTAAGTCTTAAACAGGCTGTCCGACTGGGTTCGGCGCTGTCCGAAGTTATCCAGTTTTCCTAAGAAAATCCGAGACTTAGCGTTCTTGCGTCAGGCCCTGTTCGGGCCTGTCCGGTTCCTTTGGCGCACTTTTGGCGCACCAGTTTCACGGTGCTAAAGTGGACAAGTGCCGGGCCACCCGTTTCCGGATGATTGCGATGGCCAGAGCTGTTATTAAAGCGAAGCCTACTTGCCCCAAGGCGTTGATACAGCCGGTAAAGCATGAGCACGATGATTTCAAGCAATACTAAGAACTTGGCTCATTTCTCAAGACATCAGAAGGCACGCTCGCGCTTAACGACCCGTCGGGATGTTTTGCGGGCAGTACAGATAAGATTGTCCTGAACTGCCTCTCAAGTGCGGACTTCAAGGGAGGAAAATCCTCCTCCATCACTTTCCACGCTTCGGCCCACATTCGGGTATCCGTCGAAACCGTCCGTGGCTCCATCTGACCAACGCGAAAGGTCCCGACAGACTTCCGCATAGTCTTTAGAATTGCATCCATTTTGTCGCAAATGTCATCGTTCAGGTAAATGCGGTTCTTTCGGTAAAAGCGCGCGAGCGCTACGCACTTTTCGTCGGCTTCATTGATCCTGTCGGTGACAGATCGTTTGTCTTCGTCACCGGGCGGTATGAGGTGAACCAATCGGCCGACAATCAATTCGGTTTCAGACAGCAAATCATAGAGAGCTTCAATTACATCGACTTGCTTTTGATGGTATAGGGAAAACTTAGTTTGAAATTCAAAAACCTTCGTTTGTAGTTCGCTTTCTAGTCGCAATTTTGTCTGGGTGAGATCGGCGTCAAGATGCGCTTTGTACTTTTCGATATCCCTGGCGAGCCCCTGTTCAAAGAACTTTCGCAGTACAAACACGATCCCGCCAACGATGGAAGACGGCAGGAAGATCAGGGTGATTACGGTTTGCAGCGTGTTCATGACAAAAAGGCTACAGACCAAACGCTTGAGTAGCCGCGGCACCAATCATCTCACGAAACACGCTTCCGCCGCTCGCGCCCACCGATTTGTTCGGCGGCGCGTTTAAGTCATATCTCTGGCGTATTTCTCACTCAACAAGACATTTTCAATCCAATTCACGTTCAACTTGATGAGAATCTTCAAGTCGGTGACGTCCTTGTCGAGCCACTTGCGAACGTAGTGTGTTTCGTCGTTGCCTAGCCAAGTGGCGCGTTCCGCAGCGCTCTTTAGTCGCGGGTCGTCTATGTAGTCTTTGATCACTGTGCCCAAGAAGGTTTTCTTGATTTGCTCTTCGACGGCTGGATGCTGTTTGATGACGAAATCCTTGATCAAGAATTCCAAAGCCTTTCGAAAGCCGATTCCTGATATTTGATCCAATTCCAGTGATTCGGCCGCCACGGCCTGATTGTAAATTTGGACAAATGACGAGGAGAGATCTTTGATCAGATCGCTGAAAGGTTCTTCTTTCGCAGTCATCGGAGCTAACTTGACGAGGGAGTAAACCTTGTCGGGTTGCAGCGGTTTATAGGTGCCGATAAAGAGACTATCGCAGGCACGACGCGTGCAGCGATAAATGATTTGCAGCCTTGCGCCAGATTCGTCTTCACTGATCGCCGCGGTAATGCGTTTAGGTGCTGAGTGCGCGTGGCAGATAGGGCAGATGTCGGGATCGAAATCATATTGGAATTGTGGGCTGCTACCCCGATTATTCTCAGCGTGAAGTGATAGTGTCATCTGATTTAACCCAGCAAGATTCGAAGTAGTTCAGAAGCCGCCGAACGGTTTCCCCCTGACCTTCTGGCGATTTCAGAATCAGTCGAGGCACACAAATCCCCGACTACGGCTTCAAGTCAGGCAATGATTTTAAGAAAGTTTTGTGCGGGGGCTTCCATGAATAGCCAAAGGCCTTTGTTTCTTCATTCGCTCTTTGTAGATGATCCTTGATCTGTTCGATGGTCTTTGGGAAGTGCAAGAATCGAATCCTTCTTTGCGATGCCAAATACTCCCTTCCGAAAACACTCTTCCAGCGCCTAACGCCTTCAATGATGAATTCCATGCAAACATATAGCAGGTTGTCGAGTCCATCGGCGTCATGAGTCTCGGCGACTTCTTTTGCGAATGATTTGAAGTCAGGATTGGTGAAAAGTGTCTTTGGACCTTTGAGTGCGAGGATGGCTTTAGCCTTCTGAGGATCGATCGGCCCATAAGTCTTAACAAATATCCATGAAAACAATTCGACAATAACCTCTTTCATGTTGCTAAGAATCTGGTTGAGGACGTACTCGTCGTCTTCCATCATCGCTTTATTTATGTCCTCGTGTGAGGACGTGTCGGTGATCTTTCGGCTCGCCTTCAGCCGATCGAAACATTTTCTCTTATTAACTTGGGCCGAGGGTAGATATGCCTTTACAAATTCGAAAATAAGATAGCTAAGCAAATATTGTTCGGGAGTAGGTGGCATAGATTCAAAATTATCGTCAGAAAACTCGACCTGAGGTCCGAGGGTGATAGCTTTCCAATGTTGTTCACCCGGTCGCCGATCAAACAACCACTCATACCTTCCGCCATCGTCAATCGAATCAAAAGCGTTAATCTGCTCGGAGGCCGCGCTCGATAATCCGACGAATGAAAGCCAACTTTTCGCAATAACTTCGTTGCTCACGCGCCGGACCGTTTTTCCTATTTGAAAGTCCTTTACTTTCAAAGTTCTGGTTGGATACTCTTTGATGCTGTCGAATTCTCCGTCCTTTCTTTCATAAAACCACGGCGCTGCGAGTTCGGTGAATTTACGTTGAAGAACCCTTTGCACCCGACTATTCGACTTAAGGTTGCGTGGGGTCATCTTGTTCTGGTTATTACTCGCCGTTACGACATCGGCGAGTACGTCGCGGTTCGTGGTCTTGATTATCCTCACCGGGACAACACACTCATTCTCCAGATTCCGCTGCTTGTACTCGTTATCGATTTGAAGATAGGCTCGATATATTGAAATCACCGTTTGACAGCCGTTAATGATTTGCGGATTGAGTAGCTTCATGATCTGTTCTTGGCCGTCTTTTACATTGGGTATCTTCCAGCCGTCGCATGACACAGTTATCCCGTTGTTCAGGAGATGAAACATCTTCTGGCCTTTAACTTCTGACAGCGTCCGGATTATTTGTTTGTTAACTGACGACCGCTCCAAATAATACCTGACATTTAAATCAAAGAGCGCCATTTTGAAAGTTTCAAATAACTTGTAGAACTCTATCGCAGGCACTAACCCATATCCCCATTCATTGGTGTGAACGACCGTCCCCTTCTTAAACGGTATCGTGATATCTGTGGGGCGATCGCGTGAAATGAGAGACAGGCTGAGCTCCCTGGCGATGTCGTCATAATCCTTTGTAGTGATTTTGAATCCACCCGCTCCGTCCTGCCAATTTGCTTTCAATTCGTGCAACCGCTCCTCGCCGGGCGCGGTTAACTTGCCGAAATACGCCAAGACCACTTCAAGCTCGAAATCACTTCCAGCTTCTTCCGACGTGCGCTTCATAGATCGGTATCTGTTTCTCGCCTCTTGGGCTTGTTTGTTTCCCTTTGCGACGCCGGTGTCGTCAGTTAGGAAAGTAAGAACATCCTCGGCTTCGTTAACCAAGTCGGCGCCAAATGACGCGGGCGATCGCGCATCTCCTAACAAGTCCATGTCTGGCAGCTTACATTGGTACGCCACAAACCGGTCTTCCTCCGCGTTATAGAAATCTATTTTTTGATCACGCTGCCGATCGCAGATCTTAATTCGATCTGGAGAAACCTCCTCAAAATGCTCACCGATGAAATAGTTGAAGAGACGATGATAATCGTCTGTAAACTCAGGTAGATTTTCGGAAATTTGATCGAGCTGATTGCGGAGTCGTTCAACGATTTCAGGGAATTCTACTTCTGTCCGGGTCGTGGTCATGTGGCCTCCTGACGATAACTTTCACATTGCATCTGATCCAAAATGGTTAGACAAATTGATACGCCGGGTGCTCTTCCGCCTACTATCGCCGAGCCCATATCTCACGGCAAACCATCTCGCCGCCCGGCGGCAGCGATTTGTTCGTCATCGACACCATTCTGTTGGGCAAGTAAGTACTCGGTGGCGAGATCTTCCAATGGCAGAAACGCGGCGCCTAGTACCCGCACGTCATCAATGGCGATCTGCCCGTCAAGCCGAAAGTACTTTTGCTTTTGATGCCCCTTGGCTTTTATGCCGTGCCGGAAAAGCTGATCGACAGCGTTTTCATCATGATACATAGTAGCGCCGTCGAGATGGACGAAACACTCTTCGTTCACCGAAAAAATTCCATGGATGTAATAGGTCTCGGCGTCGATGTTTGGAATCTGCCACATTTCAAGCGTGATCTCTGGCCCATCGACAGAGCGGTCAAAACTGAGATGCGCGACCATCGTAGCAACGATCCCAGCTCGCTGTGATTCAAGATAAGAGGCGTCAATTCTTTGAAATACTGACTTGATTGGTTTGTGCTGGAGCCTGCGAATGGTGAGTAATTGTCGAAGAGCTATGTCGAACGGTACCCCGAAGATGGGAAGCCCTGCTCTAACCGGACGAGTAGACGAAACGCGAAGCATTGACATTCTCCAAAGGTCGGGCCGGTCAAGCAGAAGACCCGACACCCGGCCGACAATTGGCTCGGCCCAAACTTTTTCGCCGGACTTGAGCCGAAGCTGTTGACCGTCCCATTTCAAATATGAACTTGGGACCAGCCCGTCATCGCTAATGTAGTCGTCCGGTTTCACGACTTAGCCAATCCTTCCTCACATTGCCAAACGGATCTATCCGCTGTGTGTCGCCGCACGGGGTCGGGTGCCACCCTCAGAGATAGCGGCCCTGGGCAAAGGATTATTCTACGCAATATGCGGCAAAAGTCAGTAATAAAGAGAAATGAGCTTGCGTGGAGCAAAGAGGCGCGCAGAGAAGTTCTGATATGGAAAGAAGCCGCATGGTATCTCCGAATTTCAGAGCGAACCCTTCGTTCGTGGGTCAGAGACGGCTTGATCATTCCGTGCCGGATTGGACCACGCCGCGTCGTGTTCATGCGCCGCGAGTTGGATCGTTTTCTGGACCAAAGCATGACGACGCGTACCGCCGCATAAGAAGGAGTGAACATGACAAATGCAACTGCACGGAGCTTTGAGCGAGCCCCAATCCTTCAGCTTAATACGAGCGAGCGTCAGCGATACTCGATGAGCCGGGCCATTCTTGCGGCCGAGGACCTTGCCCTCGGCAATCGGCCTCGTATTGAAGGCTTCGAGCTTGAGATCTCAGGTGAAATCGCGCGCTCGCTGCCGCCGGGCGTACCACGCTACGGCGGCGTGCTGATTCCGACAGCGCTGGAACGTGCGGGGCTGGATACGAAGACGGGCACTAAAGGTCAGGAGCTTGTGTTTACCTCAGCGGCCTCGTTCATTGACGCGCTTCGCAATCGCGCCGTGGTCCTCTCGCTCGGTGCCACGATGCTGACTGGGCTGCGCGATAATGTTGCTTTCCCTCGCGAGCAAACACCGGCGATCGCCTCATGGGTTGATCAGAATTCAGGCGCGGACGTTGTGGATAGCAACCTCACTCTCGATCAAGTTACCGCCGCGCCGAAGACACTGATAGGCACCACCTCAATGTCTCGATCGCTAGTAGTGCAGGCGACCCCGACGGCCGATCAAATCGTTACCAATGACCTCGCACAAGTGAGCGCCCTCGCCGTCGACAAAGCCGCGTTGCATGGTGCCGGTGGACTTGAGCCAATCGGCCTATACAACCTGACCGGTGTTAACCCCGTCGCAATGGGTGGCGCGATTACTTTCGCGAAGGTCGTGGAAATGGAAAGCGCGATCGGTATTGCGAACGGCGAAACCGACACAACGACGCTTGGATACATTTCGACACCAGAGATCAGGGCGAGGGCCAAACAGACGCCAGAGCTCCCCGGTGGCAGCGTGCGCATGTGGCGCGGCGGAATCATGAACGACGCGAGGGCCGAAGCTACGAATCAGGTACGCAAGGATCTCGGTGCGGGCACCGAGCATGGGATCGTCTATGGCGTGTGGTCCGAATGCATATTCTGCGAGTGGGGCGCGGCCGAGATCATCGTCGATCCGTTTCGACTGAAAAAGCAGGGCATGATCGAAGTAACGTCCTTTCTATTGGCGAACATCGTTTATCTACATGCGCAGAGTTTCTCTAAGGGCACCGGCCTGACGAACACCTAAGACGCCGCACGCACTCAGGGACGAGGCCGCTTAAAGACGCAAACCATTGCTGCCAACGAGCCGAAAGATGCGTAACCAAACTGATCCAACTGCCAACCCTCGGTGGCTTGATTGTTCATCTTCTTTTCGTCGCACTGAGACACCACTTTGTATTCCCACTGCTCCGGTTTCGACTGAGGGATGGCGGACAAACAGAAGGCGCAAATGACGATTAACGCAAACAAGATCTTTTTGCTTTTCATGCCCAGAGGATAAGACGGCGGAAGGCGGAACGCCACGCGCACGCAGACGTTGCGCGCGGCAAAGTGCTTCGGCGCACTCGCATGGCTCGAATCAAAAGGTACTGGGTCAGAACAGTGCGGGGTAACGGGTGACGCGCCACCCCGGCCCCGCGGTAGCGCCAAAGGAAAAGTTGATCCTTCATCAACAAGTGAGCCGCGTGAAGATCGCGAACAGCGAAGTAGTAACGATCTCTGGTTTGCGCCGAGCCACTGGCCTCGATCGTGAAACGATCAGGAGACGTCTTAACGCCGCGAAGCTCGAACCCAAGAGCAGCAAACCGACTGAGAAACTTTATGATCTTGAAGCGGCGAAGATTGCCCTGGGTAAACGCAACGCTCACGAATCTGCGGGGCTCACAGACGCACGTCGGCGCAAGGTCACGGCCGAAACAGCGCGAATTGTAATCGCGCTTCAACGCGAGCGAGGCGAGTTGATAGCAATCAGTGAGGTGCGTGAACATCTTTTCCGACTCATCCGCGCAATGTACGAGCGAATCTCACGAACTTATCCTAGGCAAAACGCGCGTAGGTTAATCAAATGTCACAGCGCAGCCGATCTGGCACGCACTCTCGAAATTGATATCTCGCGGATCTTCGATGAGCTGAAACACGATCATCCGCAACTCTTCTGAAGAAGGACACACGAAATGGACGACCTGAAGCACACACTAGACGCGCTTAAAGAAGTCGAGGCGCGAGGCTGCGAGTTAAACACGGAACGCAAGAGGGTCGAGGAAACGATCGTCGGGCTGAGATCACCCGCTGATGATTGGCTCCTCTTTCAGGCGCGGCAGGAACTGAAGGACCTCAACCAGCAAATGGAAACCGTGCAACTTGAGGCCAGTGCACTACGCATTGCCTTGAGGCAAGGTGAGCTCCCGGCCGCCCTGGCAGCTATCGAGCCGCTAAAAAAGGAATTTGACGCCGCTATGGCGCGCTTCGGGCAGGCTCGCAAGGATGCTGATGCAGTAGGGTTTCTGGTCCAGCAAGCCCGATCTACAGTTGCAGGGATCGAGGCCTCAATTCGCGAGAACGAAAAGCGGATCGCTGAGATAAATCAGGCGCGGGCGCGCCGGGCGGCGCGCGCGGCGTGATATCGTTTCCTGAATGAAGATCGCGCCCCGGGCCATATCACGAAGGACGCGCTATCGCGACTCCAAACGGAGTGCGGGAGAATTAGACGCGCTCTTGCTCGCGCGCGAACTCGACCAGCTTTCTCTCCGTTTCCCGCGCTTCTCGCGCCCGATTAACTGCCTCACTCACCGAGTACGTTTTCAACTGCTATCCCTGAGCGAAAAACAGAAACTTATTCGCCGCGCACTGATGCGGTTCGATCTAATGGGCTTCGAGGAACTCGTTGACGAAACGGGCCTCGATAACCCCGCTATGATCGAATCCCTTTCTCCCATGGTTGCCTGTAAAGAGGTCGAGCTCTGCTTACGGGACGGAACCGCCTACCGGCCGACGACGGGCGCGCCAACTGACGCGCTCGGCCGACAAGTGAATTCACTGAACCGAGCCGTCTCCATCCCGATTTACTTTCGACTTAGATCGCGAGAATAAATCGCGGTCAAGCGTATACATTGTTAGGCAAATGTATACCGTTGACAGCTCTCCCGACATCGCATAAAAGCTTACGCGCGGTGGAAATTCCTTTCAGATAGGACTGGCCGAGCAATGTTTTTGGTCGAAGGAGTCCTAAAGGCTCGTTTGGGTTATGGGGCGAACGCCAAGAGATGTGCAGATATTTATTATGGTTAGTTTTGGTGTTCTCTTATTGCTTGTTGCTTGGCTTTCGTACACTTACCGGGACCGGGATGAACCTTTTTCCGGAATAGCTATGTTTGTGCGGTACCTTATCTATCCGCATTTCTGGCTCGCCTGTCTCGTGCTCATGTTTGTCCTTACCATGGCTCATCGATTGGTGCGTTTCGTTTTAAGCTGGTTCTGGTAAACCAACTAACAACCAAGTGATTTCTTGTAGAGCTGCTATAGAATCATTGTTGTAAACGCATTCGAGTTGCCTAAGCTGTGCGCTGACCTGCGCAGGTCATGCCGTAGCGATGAGACCGATTCGCTGAGCGGTCCGGCAACTCGAATTCTTCAAACACTCAGCGTACGGCTTAATCAGCGAGGCCGAATGGTGAAAAATTCCGGACGCTCATCAGCGCATTCTCAAGCGCTTGAAACCCTGTTGCTTGAATATGATCGAATTTGCCGCACAGGCACAGGCAACAAAAATGAATTACTCAAAACTTTAAACCGTGAATTCTTAGTTAGACATAATATTTCAGCATCGGCCGCGCGCGCCCACGAGTTGGGTAACATCATGCTCCGCTTGTTGGCAAGAATGGTTGAGGTAACAGACTTAGGCCGGGCGACGATCATAAAGCTAACGGATTCTCGCGATCGCAAAGCCTGGGACGCCTTGGATCATAAATTATGGGAGCTTGCCGCGAGATTTAAAAACCCTCAGATGACTCTATCTTCCCTCGCGAGAAGGATCTATTTGGAGCTATTACAGACCGAATGGGAGATCACGAATGTAAGCGACAAAACGCTTGTTCGGGACTTGGCAAAGGCGGTGGGACCCGGCACTCATTGGCCTATTAACATCTTTACTGCCCCCTTCACAGAAGACTGGAAAATCGCACGCCGGAAGAAAACTCGCGTTCGTAAGACGGCCCGCAGCCGAAAGTAACCGCTTCCTTACGGGAATCTAAACCGAACCTTCGCACACATGGGATCAATTCTGTCTTTTTTGATCCTAGGATCAATTTTTTTCGCTTTGATCGTCGATCAGAAAGTGACTTAGCTGTAGCCTGCGGTGTGCCTGCTTCAAAAAAAGTCTTCTCATGAGCCACAAAGAAACACTCTGGTCAACGTCGTATTGGACGGCGCGTCAGAACCAGAGATATGCCGACGGCACGTTCCAGTATCCGCCGGTTCCCGGCTCTGTGTTTTTCGTTGGGCGCAATGGACTGATCGAGATCGCCAGTGCGGCGAGCTGGTGTGCCGCGCCTGATCAGCGGTCGGCGGAACTGCGAGCATTGGACCGTGCGCGCGCAATTTGGCCGCAGGCCCAAGGCTGGTCTGTGCATCGTGTCGCCGTCGCTGAGGTTTGTCAGGTGAAGGTTGAAAACGTTCTAAAAGCCTTTGGCTGAAATCGCGCCTTCGTTTGGTGAGCGGCATGAATAAATCAGAAACTATTGCTTCATTAGCAGGGGCATTATCAAAGGCTCAGGCAGAAATACGCGGAGCTGCTAAGTTAAGCGAAAACCCTTTCTTCCATTCTAACTACGCGGATCTCGCAAGCGTTTGGGATGCTTGCCGCGAGGCTTTAACTAATAATGGCCTATCCGTGGTTCAGACCACTGAACCCGCCGTAGATGCCGACACAAACGGATTCAATCACTCCGTGTTCGTCGAGACAGTACTAATGCATGAAAGCGGCGAGTGGATTTCCGGCCGGTTGAGGGTTACACCTGTTAAAGACGATCCGCAGGGTTTAGGTTCTGCGATTACCTATGGGCGTCGTTATGGTTTAGCCGCGATTGTGGGCGTGGCTCCCGAAGACGACGATGGCAACGCGGCTTCTCAACCAGCGCCGAAATCCGCGACTAAGCCTCAGACGACCACGAACACGCGTCGGGTATCGAAGCGTTCCACGGTAGCGGCGGCCGCGGACACCTCACGTCAGACTCTCATGCAGAGCGCTATCGACTGCTGCCGGTTGCTGAACGAGCGTAAGGACTCAATAGCATGGTCCACAAAGACGCTCAACCATTTCTCGGTTGAGCATTTCCACACGGAGATTGGCGACCTGAACAAATCGCAGTTGAATGAATTGCTCAAACTGCTTTCTGACAGGCACGACGGGCTAAAAATCGGCGACGATGCCCGGCGGCATCAGCTAATCGAGGCGATCCGAGAAAACAATGCGCCGGAGGAGATTGCGAAGGCGCTCGCCGACACCTACCAAGGCGAGACGTTGGAGGGCCTCAGTCTTGCAGCGCTGACTGCGCTCGCCGACGACATGGTGCCGTTCTAAACGGAGGCTAATGCATGGTCGCGACAAGACTGGCTGAATCCTCCGGCGAACCGTTCCCCTCGCTTGAAGAGGCGCGCTGCCTGGGCCTCGATCAGGCCATCGGCGAGTTCATTCGACTCGACGAACGTAGACAGGAAATCACGCGCGAAATCGAGAATGTCCTTGCGTTCCTGATTCCGGAAGCTATGGAAATTCGCGGTAAGCAAAACACCGTGCGCCTGTCCGACCACGCCGGGCACACGCTCAAGGTGGAATTCAAAAGCGCCTACAAGTGCGACACCAACCTCCTGAACGTCGCCCGCGAGTTGCTGGGAGACGATCGGTTTGAGGACCTGTTCAAGACCGAGTATTCGCCGCGGCTCCGCGAGCTGCGGAAGTTCCTGTCCTCTAAGTCGGCTGATGAGCGTATCGAAACCGCGAAGGAGGAGATCGTCAAGGGCTGCGCGGAGATACACCGCGCGCCCTCGGTGACCATCGAGCACAAGTAAGCCTAACCAGTGACCGTAGTAGCGGAAATGGTTCCTACGTCCGAATTTCTGAAAGCCATTTTTGGCGAGAATGGACCGATCTGTTTGCGGGCCTTCCCGGCGAAACGCGACAAAGAGACGCCCGACAATTCTCCCGTTAAGCTTTCGGTAACAATCGCCGAACTCACAAAAGGCAAAGTCCGGCAACTTCGCGATCTGAATCGGACTCGCGGAGTTTACTTCGTAGTCAACACGGGCGGGCACACCGACGCCGAGATCACCCGCTACAACGCTTTCTTTTGTGAGGCCGACGACACGCCAATCGCGGCTCAGCACACCGCCTTCGACGCCGCCCCAATTCCGCCTTCAATTCGCGTCGAGACGCGCAAGAGTGTTCACGGCTACTGGCCCATTGAGGGCGACTGCTCAGAGGCTGAATGGCGTCAAGTTCAGGGCCGTTTGATTTCGTTCTTTGCGAGCGATCCCAGCATTAACAATCCCTCCCGGCTGATGCGCATGCCCGGGTTCGATCACTTGCGGCTTAACGGGAACGGTCTGGAACGCACACGCGTCAAGATTACGCACTTTGATGAGCGCCGTTACACGGTGGCGCAGATGCTCGAAGCTTTGCCACCCGTTCCCATCGGTATTGCTCAAAAGGCGCAGACGAGTAAAGGACCTTTCGATACTTGGGACCAGCTTAACGATGAGGCGCGCGCCAGAATCCGAAACTCCGCCGGTGCGCGGACTCGCAACGGCTGGACGCACGCGCCCGGACTCTGTCACGGCAGTACTGACGGCACCGCTCTCTACGTCGCAACAAATGGCGGCTATCGGTGCATGAACGACTGCCCACCAGATCGGATTAGAACCGCTTTAGGGTTGCCTGCGAGGCCCACGCGCCAAGCGATCCCGGCGGTGGTATCCACGGCGCAGCGCGAATCTGATCAAACGCCGACGCCAGACTCAGAGACCGGGCGGGCACCGGTACCATTGATTCCGAGCTATCGTGAGTTCATGTCCCAGAGCGTGAAAGATGAGGAAGTGATCGCGCTCGAAGCCCGCCGTGGCGAGCTCGTGCTGGTGCAGAGCGTAACGAATCGCGGCAAGACCACGCTGACGCTGAATGCCACTCTGTGCCTAGCGGCCGGACGGAAGTTTTTGACTTTGGCCCCGGCGACGATCGCCCGGCGCGTCATCTACCTCCAGTTTGAGGGTTCGTGCGGGCGCTTTCAAAGCGATCTGCACATCATGGAGCGAATGTTTGATGTGCAGGAGAAAGATCAACTCGAACGAAATTTCTTTCCGGTTCACGCGCCGGAGATTGATGATGAGCCGCTAACCTTTCCCCGGCACTTAAACCTCTTCGAGTTGGAGGCTCGCCGCATTGAGCCGGATCTCATTGTCATTGACACCGCGAGCGCGGCGTTTAGCATTCGTAGCGAGAACGACAACTCTGAGATCATCGCTTTGGAAAAGCAACTGATCCGCATCGCCCGCAGACTCGCCTGTGTGATCGTGGTGATTCACCACATCGGTAAAGCGAAGGCCGAGGATGGGCATACCAGAGAAGCCGCGCATCGTGGCCGTGGCGCGTCCAGCTTTGGTGACAACGTCGCGGCCATTTTCAACTTGGAGTGCAATCCCGCCACACCGGACCTTGTCACACTCATTTGCGCCAAACGGAAGACCGGCCCGGAATATGAGATCCCAATAAAGCTTGATCGCGACGCGCGCTGGTTCTTCCCTACCAACGATACTCCTCCGCGGCCGCTGACCAACCGTGAAATCGTCCTGCGCGCGTTGACGGACTCGCCGACGCCGACGCGGGTCGTCGTCGAGCGGATGGCCGGAGTAATGAGCCAACGCACCGTCCAGAACTGTCTTGATGAATTAGTCATAGAGGGCTCGGCTTTCAAACCAAAGTATGGTTACTGGCAGCGCCGAAATGGGCAAGTTGGCAAGTCGGCAACTCTCTTAAAGGGGGTGCCAACTTGCCAACTTGCTGATCCGACGCGGCAAACGTTCGAGAATTCCGAGTTATCGCCGCAAGGCGCTCAGCAAACGGCCGCTCACGTTTTAGACGATTTGCCCACTCCAGAGCTCACCGAAATCGTATTCGCGCCCTGCAAGCATCGCGAGTTGCCGAGCAATATCTATTATCCGCCGGGCTGCGACCTCGATGTGGAGTGGGAGCGCCTGACGGCGGCCTGGGACCGGCCGTGCCCTGAATGCGAGAAATCTGCGGCCGAACTGAAGTCGTGAACGGATTCACGGGTGATGGTGGAGGTTTTATGTCAGAGCCAAAATACTTGGTGACCGTTTTAGAAGCCGCGCTCCTATACCCGGAACTCTTCCGTAGGACTCGGACCGACGCCGAGGGCAAAATTCTGAACCGTGGATTCTGTTATGACGTCGCTCGCCGCCTGCCGGAGCACACCAAGCTGCGGCTGGGTAATTCGCTTTATCTGATCAGGCCAAAACTCGAAGCGCTGATCTCGGGCAAAGAAAATTGACCGGCATATCGTCGCTTGCCGCATATATGCGGTTACAGTAACATTGTGGGGCATGATCAAATTACAAGTTAAGCCGCTCCTAACAAAACGCGGCCGCAGCCTTTACTGGCTTATGAAGCAAACCGGGATTCGCTATGGCACTCTGCTAAAAATGCGCGACGGAGAAACCACGCGCATCGATCTCCCGGCGCTCGAAGCGCTTTGTCGAGCTCTGGAGGTGGAGCCCGGCGAGTTGCTTATCATGCAGCCCAAACTAAAGAAGCGGGCCGCCACAGCGCGTCAACGCTGAACGACGGCCCTAACCATTAACCCTTTGTGTACGAAAGGATCAACGATATGGAGAAAGATAACAAACCTGCGCCTGAGAGGAAAAAAAAGAAAACTCGGGTCCGCGGGCAGATACGCGAGAAGAGCGACGGTAAGTATGTTGTCCGCGTCTTCCAAGGCCGCGACGCCAATGGAAAGCGCCGCTGGTTGAATAAAACGATCGACGGTAAAAAGAATGCGGAGAAATATCTCACCGCCAAGCTTCGCAACAAAGATCTCGGCCTGAATATTGAGCCCACAGGAGAGTGCCTTGACGTCTATCTTGATAAATGGTTGGAAGGAGCCGTCCGGCCGCGAGTGCGTGCCCGGACTTATGAGGATTACACCGGGCTCCTCAAACGCTACGTACGAGAGCCGCTCGGCGCTGTAAGGCTTTCAGACCTCAACCCCGCGCAGATCCAAAGCCTCTATCAATCCATGCTGAAGCGAGGCCTTTCCGCGCGCGTTGTACGCTACACCGACACGATCCTATCGTCCGCACTCGCGCAGGCGGTGAAGTGGGACATGCTTCTTCGTAACCCTTGTGACGCCGTCACTCCACCGCGGCGCGTTCGTAAGGAAATGAATGCGATGACGCGAGAGCAAGCCGCTAAGTTCCTCGCGGCTGTCCGCGGTACGCGCATGTCGGCGCTGTTCATCTTTGCGTTGACGACCGGGATGCGGCCGCAGGAATATCTCGGGCTCAAATGGTCAGACGTTGATCTCTCAAAGAGAACGGCTACCGTGCGTCGGGCGATCGTTTGGAGTCAAAAGAAGGGGATTGGTTGGCACTTTGATGAGCCTAAGACGCCGCAATCAAGACGCACGATTCCGCTGCCCGCGTCCACAGTAGCCGCTTTGATTGAACATAAACGGCGGCAGGGTGAGGAGCGACTGCGCGTGGGTCCTGATTGGCAGGATCTCGGCTTGGTCTTTGCCACTTACTTTGGCAATCCGATCGATATTTCGACACTCACAAAGCAATGGTTCAAACCGGCATTAGCGGCAGCGCAACTCTCAGCGTTTCGGCTTTACGATCTGCGTCACTCACACGCAACGCTCCTGCTCTCGGATGGCGTGAACCCAAAGGTAGTATCAGAGCGGTTAGGTCATTCGACGATCGTGCTTACTCTCGACACCTATTGTCACGTCCTCCCGGACATGCAAGCGGAGGCCGCAAGGCGAATTGAAAAAGCGCTGTTCTGAAAATTTGGCGCACTTTTGGCGCACTACTGAGGCAAAAACGGGCAGCCAGTGGAAACACTGACTGCCCGTAACTGTTTGATTCTAAAATGGTGCCGAGGGTGGGAGTCGAACCCACACGACCTTACGGTCAACGGATTTTAAGTCCGTAGCGTCTGCCATTTCGCCACCCCGGCCTGGGTGTCTCAAGATAGCATGTACTCGTGAGCGTCAGAAGCCGGGCGACGAGGGACCCTTCATCTTTTAAAGGGGGCACCTGTCACCTGCCAGGTCCGGTGCGGTTGGTGTTTGCATTGCGCAATCACCGGTTGTGCGCTCGCAAGCGGGTTGTCGCGCTTAGTGTGATGCACGCCGGGATAAACACTCGACCGTTAGTCGAGGGTTCATAAAGTCGCGTGATGGAAGGCCTCCCCTGCAGGCGGGTTGCCGAGCCGTCTTGATCCGAAGCTCTAAGAACTACGGACGACCGGCACGGGCGGGTTTCTGACGCTTTGACGCAAGTGTTAGAATGCCCGCGGCTTCTCTACGCACTGGTACTGAGACGATGACCGAAGAGCAGGAAGTTTTTCTCAAGCACATTCAGAAGCAGGGTCTCAAGCGGACCGCGCAACGCGATCTGATCCTGGACGTGTTTCTGCAGACCGAAGGACACGTTTCGGGCGAAGACCTTTATCAATTAGTGCGCGAGAAGGATCCCACCGTGGGCCAGACCACGGTTTACCGGACGCTGCGCCTGCTGACTGACGCGGGCCTGGCCCGGGAGGTGCGTTTTGGCGATGGCCGCGCTCATTATGAGCACAACTACAAACATGAGCACCACGATCACATGATCTGTTCTGAATGCGGAAAGATTATTGAGTTCTATTCTCCGGAACTCGAAGCAATTCAGGACGCGATGGCGGCGAAGTACAAATTCAAATTAACCGAACACCTGCTGCGGATGATTGGCGTCTGCGCGGATTGTCAGCGTAAAGAGAAGGAACTCGCTGCCAATACGGCCCGGGGCACGCGGCATTAATCCAAACCTTGCCACGATCAAAATGACACTGAGGAAGATTTTGAAACCCGTCTCACACTGTGTTGCGCTGGGCTCGCTGGTTTTTCTTTTTGGTTGTCCGGGCGGCGCCAACAAGCCACCGGAAGCGAGTTCGCCGACCCCGGCCGCCGAGGCGCCCGCGAAGAGCGACTTTGACGGTGACCGCGCCTTTGAATATGTGAAGAAACAGGTTGAGTTTGGGCCGCGCCCCCCGGGCTCGCCAGAGCTCGAGAAGACGCGCGCCTATATCGTCGATCAGTTGCGTTCGTTTGGCTTGAACGTGATTATGGACGAGTTTCACGCGACCACGCCGGTCGGCGAGAAGAAGATGACGAATATCGTCGCGGAATTGCCGGGCGCCTCATCAGACATCATCATCATCAGCAGTCACTACGACACAAAGCTTTTCAAAGAATTCAAGTTCGTCGGCGCCAACGATGCGGGATCATCCACCGGCGCGCTGATGGAGATAGCCCGGGTCCTGGCCGTCAAAAAGCCGAACAAGCTGACATATCGATTTGTCTTTTTTGATGGTGAAGAGGCCTTCTGTAAGGAATGGGATGACTGTCACAACCCGAATCCGGCAAACCCGAAGGAGTCGCTGCCTGACAATACCTATGGCAGCCGGCATTACGTGTCAGAACTGGTGTCAAAGAACGAGGTCTCGCGGGTGAAAGCGATGATTCTCATGGACATGATGGGCTCGAAGAATTTGAAGCTCGGCCGGGCTGACCTGGGCACCACCTGGCTTCAGGACATTGTCTGGCAGACCGGAAAGCAGCTGGGCTATAAAGAATTCGTTGACACCCCGGAAGGCGTGGGCGACGACGATCACAGCCCGTTTTTAAGAGCGGGCATTGATTCGCTGGACATCATTCAGTTGACGACTTACTACGAGTGGCACACGAAGGACGACACGCTGGATAAAGTTTCAGGCAAGAGCCTGAAAGTCGTCGGCGATACGATTATCGCCAGCCTGCCCAAGATCGAGGAGCGTATTCAGAGCCGATCAAAGTGATCTCCTTTTTCGCTGCGAACCTTTTCAAGCTGATGAAGGATCGTCAAACATCTCCGACAGGTCACCGCGGTTAATTCATTCGTGGCAATTCTCTCGACCATTGCCCGATGGGCAGCTTCACGGTCACGCGGATTACAAGCCACCATGCCATCCTCATTCAGGGCGTGCGTGTCCCGTTTGGTCCTTCTATCCCTGGGCATGAATTGAATCCTGTGCTGGTTACGGCGCTCCCTCTGCGGATGAGGAGAGTCCAGGTTTCAGTCGCACAATCGTCGCTCCCAAACCACCTGCCCCGGGTGGCGCATCGGTCCAATCAAAGACAAACGGGGTCCGTTCCAGAATCGCGCGCACCGTCGCGCGCTGTACCCCGATACCTTTGCCGTGGATTATGCGGACCACCGGAAAGCCGCGTTCGCGTGCCTGGAACAGATATTCTTCAACCACCGCTTTGACATCGCGGGGTGGGATGGTGTGCAGATCAAAGACATCCGTAATCTCGATCGTAATTGGTTCGTCGAGATCAAACGGACCCTCTGACATTTCGGAATCTATCGTCACGCTTAAGATTCGGCCCCTTTAGCGCCAGCACGCTTCAAACTCGTCGACAGACTTCGTCGCCAACTCATTTGTCGGAAATTCGGTGAAAGACAAAACTTTCGGATTTTGTTCCCTCGCCACCGTCGATGCTGGCCGTCAATTCTGCTTCGGCGGTCCTCTTATAAATGATGCGCTTGGGAAAGTCGTGCTCCGGGTTCTCGAACACGGCTTCTTTCGCACTCGTGCGAGTCAGTTTGAAGTCGGTTGCCGGACAGCGGCCTTTGGGACTGGCGACATAAAAGACTTCGGTCCCTCGCTGTTCCACTCGCAGATATTCAAAAGAAACCATCTTTTCGCCGGCCACTGTACGGCTCATGCCGATCATGCTGCCACCTGCCGGCGCCGTCCAATGTTCGTCTGAGACGAATCGCCCATTCGCTTCAGTTTGCCAATTGCCGACCATCCACGCGAGATCGGAAATAGTTACCGCTGATCCCGCGCCGGCGCCGCGCGTCATCGAATCTGAATGGCAAATCAGGAGCAGCGCAGCCGCCAGCAACACTTCAACTACTATTCTGTTCAAATGTCTAATTATCATGATGAACCCTCCGCGATGGCCCGACCAAATGGGCACGGGTGTGATGGTACCGGCTTAAGCGGCCGGCGTATTGGAAAAAACGGACGCGCGGTTCTTTCGCAGGAAAGCTTCAGTCAGACCGGTGTTTTGGGCCAGCAGCACTGCCGGTGTCTGGTTCGCAAATTGGCGGAAGTCATTAATCAAATGGGCCTGGTCGTAGTACCCGCACTCGACTGCGACATTGGCCCATTCAGGGTCCTGGCCGCCGATAGCTCTAAACACCTGTTGAAATCTCAGCAGCCGGCAGAGAAGTTTGGGACCTATTCCCACTTCCTGAAGAAACTTGCGCCGTAACTGACGCGGGCTAGTCGCGGCCTGCTGCGCCAGCGTATCGACGGAAATTCGTCCACCGGTGCGCACGATGCTCGCCGTTAGGTTGGTCAGCTGCGATTGCTGTTTCCATTCGCCCAGCCGGCGGGCGA
>Ga0126383_10000711_pt1 | contig 19190 bp, 13 predicted proteins | sample PanSoiMetPlot_35_FD_96882 | JGI IMG/M metagenome (GOLD analysis project Ga0126383, IMG submission 96882) | Tropical forest soil microbial communities from Panama - MetaG Plot_35 | ecosystem: Environmental > Terrestrial > Soil > Tropical forest > Bulk soil | place: Panama | collected 2016-02-17
CTGCCTGCGAGCCCGGGGCCGCGGCGCCATGTGATCGATCAGTTTCTGCGCTCGCTGGCCGCGGATCAGGGGACCGGGTCGATCGGCGTGGTGCTTTCCGGCGGTGGCAGCGATGGGACGTTGGGCTTAAAGGCGATCAAAGCGGAGGGCGGAATCACCTTCGTCCAGGATCCTGGAACGGCGATTCAACCCGGCATGCCGCAGAGCGCTCTGGATTCGGGAAGCGCCGACTTCTGCCTGACGCCGGGCGAGATCGCCGACGAGCTGATGCGGATTAGCTCGCATCCCTACCTGGCCAAGGTCCGCCCGCCGCGCAAGGCAAACTTCGAAGCGCTGCAGAAATTGCTCGCGCTGCTGCGCAAGACCGTGGGAGTCGACTTCACTCTATACAAGCACAGCACCATCGAGCGACGGATCGAGCGGCGGATGGCGCTCCACCGACTGGAAAGGATCGAAGATTACCTGCGGTATGCAGAGGCGAGTCCCGCGGAGCTCGACATTCTCTACCGCGACATCTTGATCGGGGTCACCAACTTCTTCAGGGACCGGGAGATCTTCGAGGAGCTGAAAAAGACTGTCTTCCCCCGGATGTTCGAGCACCGGTCCCAAGAGCAGCCGATCCGGATCTGGTCCGCCGGGTGTTCCTCCGGCGAGGAAACTTACTCGCTGGCGATCTGCTTGCTGGAATACCTCGGGGACAAAGCGTCGAGCCACCAGATACAGCTCTTCGGCACCGACCTGGACGACGACGCAATCCGCACCGCGCGCCACGGAGTGTACCCCAAGAGCATCGAGCTGGACGTCTCGGCGGAGCGCTTGCAGCGTTTCTTTTCACGCACCGATCGCGAGTACCAGATCAGTCGAAACATCCGGGACATGGTGATCTTCGCCACCCATAACCTGGGGAAGGATCCCCCGTTTTCGCGACTGGATCTGATCTGCTGCCGAAACGTGCTCATCTACATGCAGCCGCAGCTGCAGAGAAAGGTGCTCCGCATCTTCCATTACGCGCTCAACCCGGACGGCTTTTTGGCCCTGGGCACGTCGGAATCGGTCGGGGATGCGGCGGACTTGTTCTCGCTGCTCGACCGCAAGCTGAAGATCTACGCCAAGAAGAGCGCCCCGCCCGCGGCGGTGTTCGACATGGTTTTTGAATCCGTCTCCACCACGTTGGAAGCGGATCGAATGCGGCCGGGCACGCATCGGCCGCTGATGAGCGTCCAGCAAATCGCCGATCGCAAGGTGATCGAACGGTACGCTCCGCCCGGAGTGGTGATCAACGAGTCGCTGGAGGTTCTGCAGTTTCGAGGGAAGTTGGGTCCCTACCTCGATCCAACGCCCGGCGCCGCAACCTTGAACGTCCTAAAGCTCGCGCGCACCGAGCTCTTGGTCGAGCTGCGGGGCACCATCCACCGCGCGCTCACCGAAGACTTGCCGACCAGCTCGGCGAAGATCCCCCTTCGGCAAGGAAGTGAGCTGAGCATGGTGATGATCGACGCGCTGCCGCTTCACGACTCCGGGGCGCGGGGGAAGTCGTTGCTGGTCCTGTTCCGCGAGACGGCGCCCGGGCTACTAGCGCCGCAAGCGGAGCAGACCGAGGTGGAAGAGTCCGACGATCCACAAGTGCTGCAACTGGAGCGCGAGCTGTCCAGCACCAAGGAATACCTTCAGTCGGTGATCGAGGAGCTCGAGACATCCAACGAGGAGCTGAAGAGCTCCAACGAAGAATTGCAGTCGTCCAACGAGGAGCTGCAATCCACCAACGAGGAGCTGGAGACCTCGAAAGAGGAGCTGCAATCCACCAACGAGGAATTGGCCACGGTCAACGAGGAGCTGCAAAACCGGATGTCCGAGCTCTCGCGCAGCAACGATGACCTGCAGAACGTTTTCCTCGCCGTCCGGGTGCCAGTTCTCATCGTGGGAATGGACATGCGGATCCGCCGCTTCTCGAAAGCTGCAGAGGAGTTTTTGGGGTTGATGCCAGAAGACGTGGGTAGACCCATCGGTCATCTACGGGCGCTGCTCAATACTCCTAACCTTGAGCCGCTGGTAGCAGAGGTGATCAATTCGATCAATCCCAAAGAGCTCGAGGTGAAAGGCGGGGACGGTGTTTCGTACAGCATGCGGATTATGCCGTATAAAACGCTGGAGCACGCCATCCGAGGAGCGCTGATCGAGTTCAGGGTGGCTCCTCAAGCGAAGGCGACGCGAGAAAAGCACTGAAGGAGCGCTCGATGGCGAACGACTCCAATCGGTCCCTCGACGAGCTGACCACGATGATGCAGCGGATGCGGGAGCGGCATCCGGGCGCGGAGGGAAACGCCGAGCAGAGCGCGCCGACGGAGAAGTTGATTCACGAGCTGCAGGTGCACCAGCTCGAGCTGGAGGTGCAGAATCGCGAGTTGCGCGATGCTCAAGCCAGTTTGGAGGAGTCTCGCGCACGCTACGCCGAGCTCTACGACTTCGCTCCGGTCGCCTATCTGACGCTGGATTCGGACGGTCAAATCGTCGAGCTCAATTTGTCTGCCTGCACCCTGCTCGGTCGCGAGAGAGAGAGGCTGATCGGCCGGTCCTTCGTGGCTGTCGCGGCGATTTGGGAACCCGCCGTCTTCTGGGCGCACCTAAAGAACTGCATCCACAGCGGGCAACGCACCGTGAGCGAGCTGCGCCTGGGTGTTCGAGGGGGACCGCCGATCACCGTGGAAATGGTGACGATGCCGGCGATGATCTCCGCGGCGCGGCGGCTCATCTTCCGCACTGCACTCACCGACGTGACGCTCAGAAAGCGCGCCGAGGCGGCTCTGCAATTCTTGGTGGACACCGGAATTCCCCTCAGCGAAACGCTGGATGTGCAGCGCTCGCTGGATCTGGTCGCCCAACTGGCAGTGCGCCAATTCGGGTCCATTTGCATCGCGCAGATCACTGAAGAGGGCGAATCGGTGAACCTGACAGGCGCCGCCGCGGTCGAGCATTACCCGGACCGGATATTGGCCGAGATCAAGCAGGGATTCACGCTGCTGCCCGGAGTCGCCGAGAAGGTATCGCAGGTGGTGAGGACAGGAGAGTCGTTGCTCCTCGACACCCTTCAAACGATGAACCCCTTGGGGTCGCAGCTGACGCGCGCGCTCTGGATTCAGCAGCTCGGAATTGAGTCGCTGGCCGTGCTTTCGCTGCATGCTCGGGGCCGGAACTTCGGCGTGCTGCTTCTCGGCCGCCACGCCAAGGAGCCTCCCCTCACCCCGACCGAGCTGAGGCTGGCGGAAGTCTTCGTCCGGCGCGCCGCGCTGGCGATCGACAATGCTCACCTGTTCGAGCAGACGCGGCGCGCCACGCAGGCGAGAGACGAAGCGATGGCACTGATCTCTCATGATCTGCGAGGTGGAATCGCCAGCATTGCCTGGAATGCACAATTGTTGCTCTCCATGGTGCCGATCGGGGAACAGCCCGGACGGCGACAGCTCGAGTTGATCGAACGGGCGGCGGTTTGGATGAAGCGCCTGATCGGCGACCTGCTCAACTCGTCGCAGATCGAGAGCGGAACGCTGGAGGTCGCTTCGGAGCCGTTGAGCGTGTACCAGGTGGCGAAGGAAGCGATCGCGCTGATGAGCTCCGAGGCGGCGGAAAGCTCGATCCGCTTGGAGACGGACGTGCCCGAGGGACTGTTCATCCAGGGGGACTCGGAGCGCGTGAATCAAATCTTGATCAACCTCCTCAGCAATGGAATCAAGTTCAGCCCCTCAGGCGGCCGCGTTCTGGTGCGAGCGCGCCCATTTAACGGCGAGGTCCAATTCGAGATCGTCGACCAGGGGCGGGGGATCGCGGAAGCGGATCTCCCGCACATTTTCGAGCGGTATTGGCGCAGGCACAGCAAGGGCGGCGTCGGGCTGGGGCTGTTCATCGCCCGGGGGATCGTCGAAGCCCACGGGGGAAGTATGCGGGTGGAGAGCTGCCCCGGAGAGGGCGCCACGTTCATCTTCACTCTGCCGTTGGCGGACGTTTCGGGGCGCTCGGCGTCCGAAGCCCCGCCGCTGTAGGCATTGCCATAAGCGGGACAAATTTCGGCTGGCGCGCTTGACGGAGCTTGGCTAATCGCTCAGAACCCAGCCACGAAATCCCGAAAGGAGTCGATTTTGAAAGCATCGCCGGCAATCGCCGCCCTCATCCTTGCATCCTCCATCGCCCATGCCGACGAAGGAATGTGGACGTACAACAACTTCCCATCCGACAAGGTAAAGCAGAAGTACGGATTCGAATCTACGCAGCAGTGGCTCGATCACGTGCGGCTGTCGTCGCTGCGGCTCGCCCAAGGTTGCTCCGCCAGCTTGGTTTCACCCAACGGCCTGGTGATGACCAATCACCACTGCGCCCACCAATGCATTGAGCAGCTTTCGAACGCGCAAAAGGACTACGTCGCCAGCGGGTTTTTCGCTCGCACGGAGAAGGAAGAAGTCAAATGCCCGGTGCTGGAAGCGAACCAGCTGACGCAGATCACCGACGTTACCGATCGGGTTCGCGCCGCGCTCAAGGGGCTCGAAGGCAAACAGTACAACGACGCCCTCAAGGCGGAGATGTCGAAGATCGAAAAGGAGTGTGCCACCTCGGACGACGTCCGCTGCGACGTCGTTTCGCTCTACCACAACGGCATTTTCAACTTGTACAAGTACCGCCGCTTCCAGGACGTGCGCCTGGTGTTTGCGCCGGAGTTCGCGATTGCCTTCTTCGGCGGCGACCCGGATAACTTTAACTTTCCCCGGTACGATCTCGACGTCTCCTTCCTGCGCATCTACGAAGGCGACCGACCGGCGAAGACCGAGCACTACTTCAAGTGGTCGCCCGAGGGCGCTCGGGACGGCGACCTCGCCTTCGTCTCTGGCAATCCGGGCGGCACCAGCCGGCTGAACACGGTGGCCCAGCTCGAGTACCAGCGAGACGTAGCGTTACCGGCGAACTTGCTCCGGCTTGCCGAGCTTCGAGGCCTTCTCACCGACTTCGCGGATCGGGGCCCCGAATTCAAGCGCATCTCCAGCCCACTGCTTTTCGGCACCGAGAATTCTTTGAAGGGGCTCTTCGGGCGATATCAGTCCCTGCTGGACAAGGCGTTCTTTGCTTCCAAGGTCGCGGCGGAGCAGGCATTCCGCTCGAAGATCAACCTCGACCCGGCGAAGAAGCGCACCTACGGCAGCGCCTGGGACGCGATCGCGAAAGCAGAAGTCGATCTCAAGAACATCCGAAGGCCACTCGTCTATCTGGAGCAGGGCGCCGGATTCCAATCCCAGCTGTTCAGCATCGCCAAGACGCTGGTGCGAACCAGCGAAGAGCTGCCCAAGCCGAACGAGAAGCGCCTGCGCGAGTACGCGGACTCGGCCATGCCCGCGGTAAAGCAGCGGTTGTTCTCCTCGGCGCCGATCTATGACGATCTCGAGATCGCCACCCTCGCATTCTCCTTGACCAAGCTGCGCGAGATGCTCGGACCGGACGACCCGGCGGTCCGCAAGGTCCTTGGCAAGGATTCACCGAAGGAGATCGCCACCTCGCTGGTCAAGGGCACTCAGCTCAAGGATGTGAAGCTGCGCAAGGCGCTCTTCGAGGGCGGCAAGAAGGCGGTGGATGCCTCGAATGATCCGATGATCCAGCTCGCTCGAAAGATCGACCCCGACGCACGCGCAATTCGCAAGCACTACGAGGACGACATCGAGTCCGTGGAGAAGAAGAATCAGGAGCTGATCGCCAAGGCGAACTTCGAAATCTACGGCACCAGCAACTATCCCGACGCCACCTTCACCGCCCGCGTTTCGTACGGACAGGTGAAGGGCTGGATCGAAAATGGAAAGCCGGTCAACCCCATCACCACCATGGCGGGAGCTTTCGAGCGGAACACCGGCCGGGAGCCGTTCGCGCTGCCGGCCAGCTGGCTGGCGGCGAAGTCGAAGCTGAACCTCGGGACGCCGATGAACTTCTGCACCGACAACGACATCATCGGTGGAAACTCGGGCTCGCCGATGGTCAACAAGAACGGCGAGATCATCGGCCTGGTCTTCGACGGCAACATTCATTCGCTGGGCGGCGAGTACGGGTTTGACCCGGCGCTGAACCGCACCGTGGCGGTGCACAGCGCAGCGCTGATCGAGGCGCTGGGAAAGATCTACGGCGCGAACAGGATCATCGAGGAGCTCCGGTCACAGCAGGGCTCGGGGGGCAAGTAGGGGCGTCAAGTGGAGTCGGGGGGGGTAGCGGTCGAAAGTCAGAACAGCGGTCGAAAGTCGACAGCTGAAAGTCGAAAGGGGTGCCCGCCGAACTGCTATGCGGTTCGCGCCCCTGTGAGCCGGTTTCGGAAGAATCAATTCTCGAACTGTTGGCGCCGCGGACGGCCCAGGCGCCGACGGCTGGGCCACGCAGGTCGAGCCCGTTTGGAAATTCTTTGGGCGCACTGTGACAGACTGCAGGTATTTGAAACTATCTTCCGACGTTTTGACATAGGCCGCTCCAAAAACTCCGGCGGGGTCGGGTTGGGAAACGTGCTCTGGGGAAGCGTTCATGCTGGGATCCAGTGAGCAATCGCGCCCGCCGTGGAAACTGTGCCCAGCGAGCCCACTGTGTTCTGTCCCTGCCGGGCGCACATCGGTCGACGGGCTCAGTCAGCGCCGCCGCACTCCACCTATCGGGATGTCAAGCGTTTGCCATTGCCACGACTGGTGCGAAGCGCCCCTTTACCGTCCAGCGCCGAGCGCCTACTCCCATTCGATCGTCGCCGGCGGCTTCGACGAGATGTCGTAAACCATCCGGTTGATCCCGCGCACTTCGTTGGTAACGCGGGTGGAGATCCGCTCTAAGACTTCGCTCGGCAGCCGCGCCCAGTCGGCGGTCATTCCGTCGACGCTGGTCACTGCGCGCAGCACCGCCGCGAAGTCGTACGTCCGGTCGTCGCCCATCACCCCGACGCTCTGCACAGGCAGCAGAACCGCGAACGCCTGCCACAGAGCCCGGTAGAGCTTCGCGGCGCGGATCTCTTCTTGAATAATCGCATCCGCCTGTCGCAATAGATCGAGCCGGGGCTCGGTCACCTCGCCGATCACTCGAATCGCGAGCCCCGGACCGGGAAAGGGATGCCGATAGAGCAGCTCGTCGGGCAAACCGAGCTCGCGTCCAAGCGCGCGCACCTCATCCTTGAACAGCTCGCGCAAAGGCTCCACCAGCTTGAGCTTCATCACCTCCGGCAGGCCGCCCACGTTGTGATGGCTCTTGATGGTGGCGCTCGGGCCCTTGAAGGATACGGATTCGATCACGTCGGGATACAGCGTTCCTTGCGCCAGGTATCGGGCATCCTGGAATTCGCTCGCCGCCTCCTCGAAGACGGCGATGAACTCTCGGCCGATGATCTTCCGCTTCTGCTCCGGATCCACCACTCCCTTGAGCTTGCCCAAAAATCGCTGCCGCGCGTCTACCGTCTTTAACGGCACGTGGAAGCGATTGCGGAACAGCTCCTCCACCTGCTGCCGCTCGCCCGCGCGAAGCAGACCGTTGTCGACGAAGATGCACTGCAGCCGATCGCCGACCGCCCGGTGGACGAGCATCGCCGTCACCGAGCTGTCCACGCCGCCGGAGAGCGCGCACACCACCCGGCCGCTCTCGACCTGGCGCCGGATGACCTGCTCGGCCTCTCGGGCGAATCCGTGCATCGACCAGCTGCCGCTCACCTTGCAGTCGGCGAAGAGGAACGACTTGAGCATCTGCCGTCCCTGCGGGGTGTGGACGACCTCCGGATGGAACTGCACACCGTAGAGCGGCTTGGATTCGTGCGCCGCGGCGGCGAACGGCGAATTGGAGCTGCGGGCGATCGCCTGGAAGCCATCGGGCAGCGCCTCCACCCGATCGCCGTGGTTCATCCAAACCCGCAGCGTTTCGCCCGAGCGGAACGAGGAGAAGATGCCGCGCGGCACCAGCACCTCGATGTCCGCCGGTCCAAACTCGCGCCGGGCGGAGCGATCCACTCTTCCGCCCAACATCTTGGTGAGCAGTTGCAAGCCGTAGCAGATCCCAAGCACCGGGACGCCGAGCTGGAAAACCAGCGGGTCGCACCGCGGCGCGCCGGGCTCTTCGACCGACGCTGGCCCGCCGGAAAGGACGATCCCCTTCGGCGCGAAAGCGCGGATCTGCTGCGCGGAAAAATCGGGCGGCTGGATCTCGCAGTACACGCCCAGCTCCCGCACCCGGCGGGCGATCAGCTGCGTGTACTGCCCGCCGAAATCGAGGATCAGGATCTTCTCTGCGTGGATGTCCATCGGGCTGTCGTCAGCCTCCGCCTGTGCGACTCGCTTATTCCACCCGGTAGTTCGGAGCTTCCTCGGTGATGATCACGTCGTGCACGTGGCTCTCCTTCAGGCCGGCAGCGGTGATCCGGATGAATTTCGCCTTGCGTTTAAGCTCCTCGATGTTGGCGGCTCCCAGGTATCCCATTCCGCTCCGGATCCCGCCCAGCACCTGAAAGACGTTCATCGCCAGCGAGCCCTTGTACGGCACCCGGCCCTCGATTCCCTCGGGAACGAGCTTCTCGTCCAGGGCGTCCACCTGAAAGTAACGGTCCCGCGCGCCGCTTTTCATCGCGGAGATCGATCCCATCCCGCGGTAGCTCTTGTATGCGCGGCCCTGGTAGTAGATCACTTCACCCGGGGCTTCTTCGGTGCCGGCAAACAGCGAGCCAATCATCACCGAGCTGGCGCCTGCCGCCAGCGCTTTCACCGCGTCGCCCGAATACTTGATTCCGCCGTCGGAGATTACCGGCACGCTGTGCCGATCCGCCTCGCGCGCGCATTCGTCCACCGCGGTGAGCTGAGGGACGCCCACTCCGGCGATCACCCGAGTGGTGCAGATCGAGCCGGGCCCAATGCCAACTTTCACCGCGTCCGCGCCAGCCTGGATCAGCGCCCGCGTCCCCTCGGCGGTGCCCACGTTGCCGGCGATCAGCTGCAGGTTGGGATAGCGCCTCTTCGTTTCCTTCACCGCTTCCACCACCCCGCGCGAATGCCCGTGTGCAGTGTCGATCACCACGACATCGCATCCGCTCTTCACCAAGGCTTCCACCCGCTCTTCGCGGTCCGGCGAAACGCCCACCGCGGCGGCGCACAAGAGCCGCCCCTTTTGATCCTTGGCGGCGTCCGGATGCGCGCGCGTTTTTTCGATGTCCTTGATGGTGATCAGCCCGCGCAGCTCGAATTGCTCGTTGACCACCAACAGCTTTTCGATCCTGTTTTTGTGCAACAGCTCGGTGGCCTCCGCCTCGGAGATCCCCTCCCGAGCGGTGATCAGCTTGCGCGTCATCACGTCCTCGACGCGCTGGTCCAGGTCGCGCTCGAACCGCACGTCGCGGCTGGTGATGATCCCCAACAGCCTGCCCGCCCGCGTGACCGGGATTCCGGAAATCCCGTGTTGGCGCATCAGCTCCACCGCTCGGTGCAGCGGCGCGCTCGGCTCGATCGTCACCGGGTCGAGGACGATCCCGCTCTCGTATTTTTTGACCTTGGAAACTTCCAGCGCCTGCTGGGCCGGCGACATGCTCTTGTGCACCACGCCGATGCCGCCCTCCTGGGCCATCGCGATCGCCGCGCGCCCCTCGGTAACGGTGTCCATCGCCGCAGACAGAAGCGGAATGCGCAGTCGCACCAGGCGGGTCAATCTCGTCTGCAGATCGACTTGTCGGGGCAGGACCTCGCTTTCTGCCGGCACCAGAAGGACGTCGTCAAACGTCAGTGCCAGCCGAAGATCCGGACTCAACATGTTTGCTCCCTTAAGCAGCACCCGCGTGAATGGCCGGCGAAAATACGTCGTTCGCTGCGCCGGCTCAACCGTTGCACACAAGTGGGATTCCTGATTCTATGAGCGGTTGCGCCCAACGCTCTCGGTTCTGCGCACGGGCGTTCTGCCGCAGCCGTCAGCTCGTCCGACTGGGTAACGACGGACAGTTTCGGCGAAGCAGCATCTCAGCGAGGCCTTCGCACTTTGAACTTTCGACTGTCGACTGCCGTCGCCTCGATTAGACCGGGGTGCGCGACCCCAGAGGCTTGTCAGGCGTCGGCGTCGGCTCCTCGGCGGCCGACCCCAGCGAAGCGCGCACCACCTCATCGACCTTGGCTGCGCCGTTGGTCAGCTCCGCGCGCCCGCGAAGAAGCTCCGCCTTGCGCTGCGCAGCAGCTCGACGGCGCCGAAGGATGAAGAACGCGACGGCGACGACCAGCAAGCCGACGATCGCGGCAGACTCGCCACGCCTGACCGCGCGCACCAGGCGCTCCAGCTCGTCTCCAAACCGGTAACCGAGGTAGACGAAGAGCGGCGCCGACCCAAGCGCAGCGATTCCGTCCCACAAGATGAACCGCGAGTACTTCATCCGCGCCGAGCCCGCAGTGAAATAGGTGACCGCTCTTACACCGGGCAGAAAGCGCGCCACCATCACGATCTTCTCGCCATGCCGAGCGAAAAGCTCTTCGACCTTGAGCCGCTTCTCCGGGGTGACGACTCGGGCGAAGAAACCCTTCCCTCGACCTACCTGGGTCCCAATGCGCCGCCCGGCGAAGAAGATGATGGTGTCGCCGCACAAGATTCCGACGAAGCCCACCGCCATCATCACGGGCAGGTCGGCCACGCCCAGGTAGGCGAGGAAGCCGCCGGTGACGAGCGAGATGTCCTCCGGAAGCGGGATTCCCAGACCGCAGGCGACCAGGACGCCGAAGATGATCGCGTAGGCGGCCAACCCCTCCGTGTGCATCAATACATCTGTTAGGAACTGCTCCAAAGCGTTTACCGACCCTTAATCTGAGCGGCAGCTTGCACCCACGCCAGGGCGAGATGCCATGGAACATGGTGGCCTGGCAAGAAACGGGCAGTTGCTTGGCTCACCGCTTCGCCAGCAGCGCTTTGAAGGCGTCCCGGCTGTCGGTCACCTTCATTGCGAAAAGCGAGACAACCCCCAACAACAGCTTCATGCACGCCTGCGGCTTTTGCGCGAACAACTTGTGAAAGTCCGCGTGGCTGATCTCGACGGCGCTCACTTCGAGCAGCGCGGTGGCGGTGCACAGGCGTTGCCCTTGGCGGATGAGGGACAGCTCGCCCAGGCAATCCCCCGCCCCCAGCTCGCCGATCGACACCTGCTCGCCGGCCGCGTTGGTCGCAGTGAGCCTCACCTTTCCGCTCGAAAGAACGAGCATCGAATCCGCGGTCATGTTTTCGACGAAAAGCGTAGCGCCCTTGGGATAGCTTCGCTCGGCGGCGATCCCGGCGATGATTTGAAGACCGGTGTGGGTGAAGTCCTTGAACAGCGGACAGGCTCGAAGCGCCGCCACAGGGGCCATCCGGGAGTTTTATCATGACGACCTCCGTGCGGTCAGCTGCAGTGGGCGCAGTCAGCCGGGGGCCCGCCGGCTAACGCCATCCCACGCGAGCGCGCGCGTGCCCGCGTCTTCGCCGTTGACTTCCGTACCTCCCAATGCATTGGGCGAGCTTCTCTCGATCGCCACGCGCACCAGCGACCCAGCGGCCGCGGTGCCGTCGAAGTTGACCGAGCGATTCTCCGCGGTTCGGCCGAAGCGCCGATCGGGATTGAACTTCGAGGCGCCCTCCACCAGCACCTCCACCTCGCCGCCCACCTGAGACGCCATGATCTCCCCGCTGATCCGCCGCTGGATCAGTTGCAAGCGCTCCAGGCGCTCGATCTTCACCTCGCGCGGCACCGCGCCCCACTCCTCCTCGTGCAGGCCGGCGGCGGTCCTCGGCCTAGGCGAGAAGATGAACGAAAATTGATTCTCAAAGCGCACGCGCTCGGTCAGCTCCAGGGTGCGTTGAAAGTCCTCCTCCGCCTCGCTGGGGAAGCCGACGATGATGTCGGTGGTGATGGCGATTCCCGCCCGGGCCTTTCGCAGCGCGTCGAGCCGTTCAAGGTATTCGCGCACCGTATAGTCGCGCCGCATCCGGCGCAGAATCCGATCGCTGCCGGATTGCACCGGCAGATGGAAGTGAGGGGCGATGCGCGGCTGGATGCGGAAGGCGTCGATCAACTCGTCGGAGAGGTCGTGCGGATGGCTGGTGGTGAAGCGAACCCGCTCGATGCCCACGACTTTCGCTGCGCGGAGCAGCAGCTGCGCGAAGGAGATGCCGCCCCGATAGGAGTTCACGTTCTGGCCAATCAGCGTCACCTCTCGAACACCCACCGAGGCAAGGTCAGCGATCTCCGCCAGCACCTGCTCGAAGGGCCGGCTCACCTCGCGGCCTCGCGTGTGCGGCACCACGCAAAACGAGCAGACGTTGTCGCAGCCTTTCATCACCGTCACGAATTCGGTGACCCTTCCGCGGGAAGTCTGGGGATCGGCGCGCGGAAACACGTAGTGCTCCGAGTCGATAAACGCCGTTTCCACGACCTTTTCCCTGCGGGCCTCGACCCGCGACAGGATGTCCGCAAGCTTGCCGATCGCGTCGGGGCCGAAGACGAAGTCCACGAATGGCGCTCGGCGCAAGAGCTTGGCCTTCTCCTGCTGCGCGACGCAGCCCGCGACGCCGATCAGCGCTTGGCGCGCCATCTTCACCGCGCGGTAGCGGCCGAGCGCAGAAATCATCTTCTCCTCCGCTTTTTCGCGCACCGCGCAGGTGTTGAGGATGATCAGATCTGCATCCTCACAGCTCAATGTCGGCGCGTAGCTCAGCCCGGCCAGAACTTCGCCCATCCGCAGCGAGTCGTTGACGTTCATCTGGCAACCGAAGGTGTGAACGAAGTATCGCTTCATGGCGATCGAGCTTGTTTATCGCACGCCGACCATCCAGAGAAGAGCGGCTTAAGCCGGCATCAGCTGCTCCGCCACGCGCGCCAGATCGCCCAAGGTCTGGACCACCGCGACCTGATCGCAGCAGCTCTCGTATCTGAGCATTTCGCTGTCGCCGAAGCCCCAGCTGCGCCGGTCCTCGGAGCAAATCCAGATCAAACGTTTGCACCGGCGCTTGATTTCCTTGAGCGCCCAGGTGCTGCTCGGATTGTAGTTGTTCCTTCCATCGCCGATGATCATCACCGTCGTCCGGCGCGTCACCGAGGGCAGTTGATCGCGGGCGAAGGCAGCAAGGGCCCGGCCGTAATTCGAGTTCGCATGCAGCGAGATCGCCCGTCCGGCCGTCGCCAGGTCGATCGCCTCCTCCACTTCCACCTCCTTGAAGTAGCGCGTCACCTCGCCGAGATCAGAGACGAAGACGAAGGAGCGAACCCGCGCGAAGAGCGACTGCAGGGTGTACATGAACAGCAGCATCATCCGCGAGGTGCTGCGGACCGAATCCGAGACGTCGCAGAGCACGACAAGCTCCGGGCGCTCTGGGCGTCGGGCGCGAAACTGCGGCGCCATCGGCACCGCGCCCCAGGACAGGTTCTTGCGCAGCGTGCGCCGCACGTTGAGCGCGCCTTTGCGCCGCGAGTGACGCTTGAGGAGCAACCGGCTCTTGAGCTTCTCCGCTAGCCGGCGGACCGCGGTCTGCGCCAGCTCGATTTCGGCTCGCGACAGCGCCTGGAAGGGTCGATCCGGCAACCCCCCCGCGCTGCGGCGAAGCCGCGAGCTGACTTGCCGGTCCACCTCGCGGCGCGCCGCCTCCTCGACCCTGCGCATCGCCTGGGACAGCTGCCTGGAAAAGACCTCCAGCCCCTGAGCGGTCAGGCCTCGCGCGGCGAGCTCCGCTTCCAGCGCAGCCAGATCCCCCCTGGCGCGCTCGCCGCCGGCGGCGGCGACCAGCCGGCGGGAGTAGAATCCGGCTTGGAGCGTAGTTTCCAGGCGAGAAAAGTCCAGCTGCAGCGTGGCCGCGCGAAACAGCTGCGCCAATTGGGCGCGATCCGCGGCCAAAGCCGCCTGCGCCAGTGGAGACAGTTGACTCAACAGGCGGCTCAGCGCCTCGGCGACCTTGCCCAGCTCTTCGTCGTCGAGGATACCTTCGGCCTTAAGCTGCTCTAAGAGCGCCGCGTCGAGCGACTCGAACGTTTTTGCCGCCCCGCTGAAAAAGAAATCGAAGGCACGGCCAAAGGTCTCGAGATCCGATTCGCGCTTGATCAGCGCGGTGCGGAGGGCAGAGCGAAACAGCTCTTTGCTCTCCAGCCCGACTTCGCTCGCCGCCCGGGCGGCGTCCTGCACCTCGGCAGTGCTGACGCGAACGCCGTTTTGGCGAAGCACCTCGGCGAACTCGACCACGCGGGCATCCATCGGGACCATCTTCGCCCATCCGTGCCGGCTTGAACACGCCGCGCCTCGCAGCCGCGATCTTGCGCCACTTAAAGCGACCCTTGTCGAGCGAAGCTCATCAGCGCCTCGGCGTGGCGCGTCTGTGGAAACATGTCGATCAACTGGAGCGCAATCGGCTCGAAACCCGTCTCGCGCAGTTGCCGTGCATCGCGAGCCAGAGCCGCCGGATCGCAGGATACGTACACCACGCGGCTGCAGCCGAGCCGCTCGGGTAAGCTTCCAATCGCCGGCGCTCCCTTGCGCGGCGGGTCTACCACCAATGCGTCGAAGCGCGGCCCCTCCGCGGCGAGCGCTTCCGCGACTCGAATCGCCTCGCCCTGGACGAATCGAATCCGGCCGGACGCAGAGCCGGCGCAGCGGCGCGCGAGCTCCAATGAAGAGGCCGCGGAATCGACCGCCACCACCTCGGCGCCGGCCGCGGCGATGGCGAAAGTCAAATTCCCATTTCCGCAGTACAGCTCGAGGATCCGCTCGCGCGGGCGCGCCGCCAGCCGCTCGACGACGCTTCGCCGCAAAGCGGCGTTCGCTTCTGCATTGGCTTGGGCGAACGCGTCGGGCCGCATCAGCAACGGTGCAGACCCCTGCTCCGCCGCGTCCGGCAAGGTCGGATCGCCGATGATCTGCGGACGGCCCTCCGGTGGAACCAGCACCGCTCCTCGAAGGCGAAGATCGCGCACCGCGCGCGCACAGATCTCCAGCTGCGCGGGGCGCACCGGGGATGCGAGGAGCACCGCGAAGGATGCCTCGTCGCCGGCGGACAAAAGATGGACCGCTTTCGCATCCCGTTCGAGCTTGGCCAGCTTCGATCCCAGAGGTCCCAACAACTCGGAGAGCCGGGGCACCATCGCGGGACAGCTTTGAATCGGAACGCAATCGTGGCTTCGGCGACCGTGGAAGCAGAGCCGGCCGCCGCGCAGTTGCATCACCGCGCGCCGCCGGTATCCCATCTGCCTTTCGCATCTGCGCGAGGGCAGTACGGCGAGCTCGGTTCGAGCGATGCCCGCCAGGTGCTCCAGCGCCGAGAGGATGATCTCCAGCTTCGCTTCGCGCTGAGCCGGTTCGCGAAGGTGAAGCCAATCGCAGCCTCCGCATCGCTCGCTCAGCGCACAGGAGGAAGGACGGCGGTCCGGACTGGGAGCGCGCACTTCGAGCAGACGGCCGCGCAGCAACTTGCCGGCGGCCTCCACTTCGACCAGCACCCGCTCGCCCGGGAGCGCTCCGTCCACGAACAGCGAGCGACCTTGGTGCTTGCCGACGCCCTCGCCCGACTTGGACAGGCGATCGATTGAAACCTCGATGCGGACCTCCGAGGCCGGGAAGACCGCGGCATTTCGACGTCGATTCGACTCGAGACGGGTGGGCATCGCCGCTTTCTTAAGCTTGGGCGATGTCTTTCGCCCTCAATGTTTCGGGCGAGGCTGCGCGTCGGGCAGCTCCTTGCGAAGCCGTTCGACGAAGCGCTCGATGCGCGCGCGCTTCTCGTCGTCCACGCCGACGAACTCGATCCCCATTCCCGGCACCTGGTTAGAGGGATTGTTGAACTCGGCCACCCGGGTGACCCGGCCGGTGAGATCGAACGGAAACGCGGTGTCGGGAAGAGAGATGATCAGCCGAACGGTGGTGCCCACCGCCAACGGATTGCGAGTGTTGATGAACATCCCGCCCCGCGAGATGTTCACCGCCCAGTCGGTGATGAAGCCATCCACGCTCCGATAGGCGACGAGCAGCTCGTGCTGGAGCCGATTCGCGCGGCGCGCCTTATCCGGTTTCTCAACCTTCTCGGGCATTCCGCCTCCGTGGCGTAGCGCCACTATAGCACTGGTCAGACCTTCATCTCACGGAGCTGGGGCGAGATCTTGAGCTTGGGCTCAGTGAGCGATTGCACCTGTTCTACGCTTACACCCGGTGCGAGCTCTCGCAGGAGCAGGCCCTCGGGCACCACCTGGACCAGCGCGTGGTCCGTGGCGATGTAATGAACGCACTGCTTGCCGGTCAGCGGGAGCGTGCATTGCCGGAGAATCTTGGGGCGGCCCTCCTTCGTCGCGTGCTCCATCATCACGAACACCTTCTTCGCGCCGATCGCCAAGTCCATCGCCCCGCCCATCCCTTTGACCATCTTGCCGGGGATCATCCAGTTGGCGAGGTCCCCTCGCTCGCTGACCTCCATCGCCCCCAGCACCGCCATGTCGATATGGCCGCCGCGGATCATTCCGAATGAAGCCGCGGAATCGAAATACGCGGCGCCCTTCACCGCGGTCACCGTCTCCTTGCCGGCGTTGATCAAATCCGGATCCTCTTCGCCCTCCAGCGGCCAGGGTCCGATTCCGAGCAGGCCGTTCTCCGAGTGGAGGAGGATGTCCATCCCAGGTGGGATGTAGTTGGCCACCAGAGTGGGCATGCCGATCCCCAGATTCACGTAGTAGCCGTCCTTGAGCTCCTGGGCGATGCGCTGCGCCAGCTGTTCTCGGGTCAGGGGCATTTCAGAAGTCCTCTCGATCTCAGCTCCGCTTGCGCACGGTTCGCTTCTCGATCCACTTCTGGTAATCGCGGCCGGGGACCACGCGCTGAACGAAGATGGAAGGAACGTGGACCTGATCCGGGTCGAGGTGGCCCACGTCCACCAGCTGCTCGACTTCGGCGATGGTGACGCGCGCAGCCATGCACATCATCGGCGAGAAATTGCGCGCCGTCTCGCGGAAGACGAGATTGCCCCACTTGTCTCCCTTGAAGGCGCGGACGATCGCAAAGTCCGCGCGCAAAGGGGACTCCAGCACATACTCCCGCCCATCGATCGTCCGTACCTCTTTGCCTTTGGCGATCTGCGTGCCCACGCCAGTCGGAGTGTAGAAACCGCCGATGCCGCAACCGCCGGCGCGAATGCGCTCCGCCAGCGTCCCCTGGGGATTCAACTCTACCTCCAGCTCGCCGCCCAAGAATTGCCGCTCGAACTCCTTGTTCTCGCCGACGTAGCTGGCGACCATCTTCTTGACCTGCTTGGACTTGAGCAGGATTCCCAGGCCGAGGTCGGTCGTTCCGCAGTTGTTGGAGATGATGGTGAGGTCTTTGACGCCCTTGCGGTGAAGCGCAGCGATCAGATTTTCCGGATTGCCGCAGAGGCCGAAGCCTCCGCTCATCACCACTGCGCCGTCCTTCACGTCGCGGACCGCCTCATCGGCGGTGGACACCACCTTGTTCATCGGCCCTCCCCGGCTCGAGAGGAGTAGAATAGAACCTTCATTCTACCCCTGAGTCGCTCGGGTCGGCCCGCCCGGTCAACGCCCTTGAGGGCCCCTTCCCGTGAGCCGAGCCTCGCCCGCAAGCCAAGCCTCACCCGACCTGCCACTCGACTACCGCTCCACCATCATCGCGATCCCCTCGCCGCCGCCGATGCACAGCGAGGCGACTCCGCGCCGCTTGTTCAAGTCCTTCATCGCATAGAGAAGAGTTACCATCAGCCGCGCGCCCGAGGCGCCGATCGGGTGCCCGAGCACGACCGCTCCGCCGCGAACGTTCACCTTGGCGGGGTCCAGCTTCAGCAGCTGGTTGTTGGCGATCGCCACCACGGCGAAGGCCTCGTTGATCTCCCAGAGATCCACGTCGTTGACGGACATCTTCACCTTCTCCATCAGCTTCTTGATCGCGTCCGCGGGGGCCACGGTGAACTCCGCCGGCTTGCGGGCGGCGCTGGTGTGCCCGATGATTCGGGCCAGCGGTGTCTTGCCTTCGGCCTTGGCGCGGTCGGCGCTCATCAGCACCACCGCTGCGGCGCCGTCGTTGATCGACGAGGCGTTGGCGGCGGTGACCGTGCCATCCTTGCGGAAGGCGGGTTTCAGCCCGGGGATCTTCTCCGGCATCGCCTTCTTCGGTCCCTCGTCTTCCGCCACCGAGATCGGATCTCCTTTCTTCTGCGGAATCTGAACCGGGACGATCTCCGCTTTGAATGCGCCTTCCTTTTGAGCGCGGATCGCCCGCTGGGTGGATTCAACCGCGAACTCGTCCTGCGTCGCCCGGCTGATCTTGTAAGTGTCGGCGCACAGCTCGGCGCAGTTGCCCATGTGGACTTGGTCGTAGACGTCCCAAAGTCCGTCCAGAATCATCGCGTCCTTGAACTCGACGTTGCCCATGCGAGCGCCGGTCCGAAGCGCGTGCGAAAGGTAGGGGGCATTGCTCATCGACTCCATCCCGCCCGCGACGACCAGGTCCGCATCCCCGAGCGCAATCGCTTGCGCGCCGGAGGCGATCGACTTGAGCCCGGAGCCGCACACCTTGTTCACCGTGGTGCAGGGCACCGTATCCGGAAGGCCGCCGAACAGCGCCGCCTGGCGCGCCGGCGCCTGGCCCACGCCCGCCTGAAGGACGCAGCCCATGAAGACCTCGTCCACCTTTTTTGGATCCAGGCCGGCGCGCTCGAGCGCCGCCTTGATCGCAGTTGCGCCGAGCTGCGGGGCAGTCAAACTCGACAGCGAACCTAAAAACGAACCGACCGGCGTGCGAGCCGCGCTGACGATCACGACCTCTCGAGCCATTTTTTTTCCTCCGTGGAAAACAAGAACGACCGATGAACGGATTAGATCCTAAGCGCTCAGGGGTCAAGCGCACCACTGGTAGTCCTTCGCTCAGCACTTGAACCTTTGGTTCGCATTAGCCGGCGATGACTGGGCCGCAAATCTTGCGCGGCGCCGCCGCGAGCGACTCTCGGCTCGCAGCGGCACGAGCTTACTTGCGCAGCTTGTTGGCCATCACGTCGCCGAGGCGGGCCTTGCTGCCCTCGGCCTGTCGCCGCAGGTACTCGCGGTAATCGTCCTCGCCCTCGTGCAACAGGGCCTTCATCGAGAGCGCGACCTTGCGATCCTGGGTGTTGATGTCGATCACCTTGACCTCGACTCCCTGCCCTTCCTGCAGGACGTCGCGCGGATTCTCCACTCGCTCGTCCTTGAGCTC
>Ga0126383_10000712_pt1 | contig 19185 bp, 16 predicted proteins | sample PanSoiMetPlot_35_FD_96882 | JGI IMG/M metagenome (GOLD analysis project Ga0126383, IMG submission 96882) | Tropical forest soil microbial communities from Panama - MetaG Plot_35 | ecosystem: Environmental > Terrestrial > Soil > Tropical forest > Bulk soil | place: Panama | collected 2016-02-17
TGACGTCCGGGCTCTCGACGGCCTCGACGTCGCTCCACGAGTTCGTCACGAGCTTCGACGTTCCGTCGTCGACGACCCGGCCGAGCGTGTCGAGGAAGTCGGAATCGAAGCAGCTGGCCGACGCGTAGTAGTGGATCTGCGCGCCCGGAGCCATGGCGTGGACGGCCTCGACGTCGAGTGTCTCTTCCCCGTACCAGCCTGACGCCTTGCATTTCCCCTCGCGGCCGAAGTTGCCCGGGAGCGTCTGCGTCAGCTGACCGGCACGGTAGGCACGGTCGCCGTGGTTGGCGGCGTAGGTGGAGGCGTCGAAGGCGATCGTCGGCGCGGCGTAGGCGTCGGTGATCGCGACGGAGATGCCGGTGCCGTCGAGCGCCGAGCTCCCTTCGTAGGCCGACCTGAACTGCGCCCCGGTGTAGCCGCAAACCGCGTACGGCAGCGTGTGTCCGTTGAACTGCGGCCGGTCGCTGGCCGCGAGCTGGCCGTAATACGCAGAGCACGGGCGGGCATTGCGGAAGCCGGCAGGCGGCGCGACATCCGGCCGCGCCGACGGCCTCACGATCTTGGGAGTCGTGTCCAGCCCTGCGACGGCTAGGACGGACGTCGCCAGGGACGCCGGCACCTTCAGGGCCGAGGTTGGCGCCTGGACGGTTCGTCCGTGGTGGCGGTAGCGAGCAATCTGCGTGCCGAATGCCCTTTCGGCGGCGGCGACCGTACCGGTGAAGCTCACGTACCGGTTGCCGGCGCCAACGCGGGTGACGCGCAAGCCCGCCGACCTGAGATATGCGGCGACGGAGTGCACGGTGGCGGCGGTCGTCCCGAACCGTGCGCGGTACTGCGCCGGAGTAACGAACCGGTGGTAGCTGGAGCTCCCCGGCGTCGACATCGCTTCCGCGGCACGCTGGACAGCCGTCAGGCCGCCGCGCGGAGCAAGGTAGACACGTCCGCTGACGGTTGCCGAGCGCGACGCTGCGCCGAGCCCGCTCGCATGTGCCGTCCAGAGCGGCTTGGTGTTTGCGACGGCCCTCGCTGACGAGGCCGCCCCTGCACCGCTTGCAGCCGTCGCAATGGCGACCAAAGCCAGTGCGGCGGCCGTCGCTGCCGTAACAGCACGAGGTTTCATTTGTTCCCCTTCCCTGATGGGGCGCCCGGTCCTCGACAGGCGCGTTCGTACGGATCTTAGGTCAGGATTACGCGCGCAACACGACTTCGAGCGCGGTGCCTCGCCCTGGCACCGAGACGAGTCGGAAGCCGCCCCCGATCGAGGCAGCCCGCGCGCGCATGTTCTTCAGGCCCTGCCCCGGGGCGATCTCGGCCTCGTCGAAGCCAGCGCCGTCGTCCACGACGCTGACGAAGCGTTCGCCCTCCCGCTCCTCGATCCGGACCTCCGCCCGCTGGGCACCGGCGTGCTTGCGCGCGTTCGCGAGCCCTTCCTGGACGATCCGGAAGACCTCGATCTGCTCGTCGGGCGCGAGGCGGATCGCCTCCTGGATCTCGAGGTCGACCTCGAGCTGGCCGTCCGCGGTCAGGAAGTCGACGTACCGGCGCAGGGCGGCGTCGAACGGAGCCGAGCCTCCCGCCGACGAGAGCGCCAGCACCGCGAAGCGCGCCTCCTGCTGCGCCGCCGCTGCGGCCTCCTTGAGCTGCGGAAGCGTCGTCGCGGGAGGCGCGCCGTTCTCGAGCATCGTCGCGTGCGTCGAGACCGCGAAGAGGTATTGGGCGAGGCCGTCGTGGATCTCGCGCGCGACCCGGGCGCGCTCCTCGGCGACCGCCCGGCCGAACTCGGCGAAGCGGATCGCGCGCCAGACGCCGACGAGCAGCACGCTGTACGAGAGCAGCCGCAGGAAGTCGCCCTGCGAGACGTACCGCGCCGAGAGCAGCGGCGTGAACACGTAGTGGAGCTCGGCGAAGAGCGCGAGCGTGGCTGCGAGGCAGAGCCAGCGATCGAGGTCGTTCCGGCGCGCGCGGAAGCGCAGGCCCCAACCGACCATAGCGACGAGCGAGAGGACTGCCTGGACGGCGAGCGCGGCCCGGAGCTGGAACGGCTGGGAGCCGGGATCGTCCGCGAAAGGCGGCAGGGACGTGCCCGCATGCTGTGCGATGCCCCACGAGAGGCCGAGCACGATGGCGACCGCGACGAGCATCTCGCCGAGCGCGCGGCCGCGGGCGTTGACGCGCCGCTTCGAGAACGGCGCCGCCGCGATCAGGGCGGCTGCAAAGAGCCGGCCGCCGAGCCCGGCCCAGAACTCCACCCGATGAACCGGCTGCCCGCCGAGCACCGGAGCGATCGAGAACGCGAATGTCGAGGCAGCCGCGGCGGCGAAGCCTCCGCAGAGGAGCAGGTCGAGTCTCCTGCCGTCGACCGAAAAGCGAAGGCCGGCCAGCAGGGCCACGATCGCCCCCGCGAGCGTCACGGCCGTGTCGAGCACGAGCCGCGCTTGCGGCAGCGAGTAGGTGTTCCGGAGCTCCGGATAGGCGACGAAGAGCGCGAGCGTCGCGCCGAGGAGCCCGATCAGGAGCACCTCGCCCCAGAGCCAGGCCTGGTAGTCGTCACGGTCTTCGTGCCGCACAAAGGGCTTTTCGGCATACGAGCGGCTGCCGATAAGGCTTCGGTGCGAGTTCTGCTCGTCGACGACCATCCGATCACGCGCGACGCGCTGGCGGCGCTGCTGGCCCAGCACGGCTTCGACGTGGCCGGCGAGGCCTCCGACGGCGAGGACGCCGTGGAGCTCGCGCGCCGACTGTCGCCGCAACTCGTCCTGCTCGACCTCTCGATGCCGGGCCTGAGCGGGCTCGAGGCCCTCCCGCAAATCCGCGAGGCGGCGCCCGAGTGCGAGGTAGTGGTGCTGACCGCCTCAGGGACCGAGGAGAACCTGCTCGCGGCCATCCGCGGAGGCGCGGCCGGCTATCTGCTGAAGAGCGAGCCGCCGGAGCGGATCGTCGAGTTCCTGCGCGGCGTCGGCCACGGCGAGGCGGCGCTGTCCGGGGAAGTCGCCCGCCGGCTGCTCGAGGAGGTCCGCGCGGGCGGAGCGCGCAGCGTGCCCGACGCGATCGCGGCCTCATTGAGCGCCCGCGAGCTCGAGGTGTTGCTCCTCCTCGACGAACACCTCGGCACCGACGAGATCGCCGCGCGGCTCTACATCTCCGAGCACACGGTGCGGTCGCACGTGAAGAGCCTCCTCCGGAAGCTGGGCGTCTCCTCGCGCCGCGAAGCTTTGGAAGCGCTCAACACAGCTAGAGCTGCCTAAAGGAGCGCTTTCGAGAGCCGGAGCGTGCAGCGAAGGCAGCCGCAGGCCGCCGTAGTCTGCGCGGGTGGGGAAGTAATTCCCCCACCGTGGGGGATACGGATCACCCACCGCGGTCGGTCGGGCGGCCCGATACTCAGAGCAGACACCATCCTCCCAAGAAGGGTGTTTCGAAGCGCGGTGGCTCTGTGCTTCTCGGCGACACGGCCGGCCTCGAGAGGGCCGGCCGCGTCATTTCTCGAACCCTTCGCGCGCCGCACCGACCAGCAGGGGCAGCGTTCGAGGGTCGTAGCCGCCCTCGAGCACGGCCGCGACGCGCGGGCCGAGCTCGGCCGAGCGCGCCGCGAGCTCGCGGAAGCCGTTCTCGGTGACGCGCATCGAGGCGAGCGGGTCCATCACGTGGGCGTCGAAGCCGGCGGAGACGAGAACGAGCTCCGGCTCGAACGCACGCACGGCCGGCGCGACCACCTCGTCGAAGGCGCGCAGGTAGTCCTCGTCGCCGGAGCCTGCAGGCAGCGGGACGTTCAGCGTCGTCGGGCCGCCTTCTCCGGGGCCGCCGCTGCCGGGGTAGAACGGCCACTGGTGCATCGACGCGTAGAAGACCGAGTCGTCGTCGCGGAAGATCTCCTCGGAGCCGTTCCCGTGGTGGACGTCCCAGTCGACGATCGCCAGGCGCTCGACCCCGCCGTCGGCCTGGACGTGCCGCGCCGCGATCGCGACGTTGTTCAGCAGGCAGAAGCCCATCGCGCGGTCGGGGAGGGCGTGGTGCCCGGGAGGGCGGACCAGCGCGAAGTCGCCGTGGTCGGCCGCCTCGATCGCGCACCCGGCCGCGAGCAGCGCCGCCTCCCAGCTCGTCTCAGAGGCGACCGTGTCGAGGTCGAGGAGGGTGGAGACCTCCAGCGCCTCCAGCCCGTCGAGGTAGACGGGCTCGTGGCAGCGCTCTACCTGTTCACGCGAGGCGGAGGTTCCCTCAACGATCTCGAAGTCCGCGAGGAGCGCCTCGAGCCGCTCGCGCGTCTCGACGTGCGGCTCCGTCGGGTGGAGCCGCGCCATCGAAGGGTGGCTTACGAAATCGATCGAACCGCGTCGGCCAGCTCGTCGAGCGAGGCGGCGCCCCGCGCGCGGCCGACCAGGTAGCAGAGCAGGGGCGCGTTGGTCCGCTCGCCCGAGTGGTGGGCGGCGATTCGCGCGAGGTCGAGCAGGGTCGCGGCGTCCTCGTCCGAGATTTCGAGCTCGGAGGCGGGCGCTCCGGCGGCCGCGGCCACGGCATTCCGCGCGTCATGAAGCCAGGCGTCCACCGGAGAGATCCTAGGCGAGCGCCGCGAGCCGGTCGGCCAGCTGGTTCAGGCGCCAGGAGCGGACGAGGGAGGACGCCTCCGCCCAGGCGGGATGTTGATCTTCGATGGAAGGGAGAGGGGCGGAGGCGTCGAGGGTGGCAATTCGCCGGTAGAGCCGCAAATCCTCCGCCTCCGCCGAGAAGCGGCCCGCGTCGAGCGCCGCCTCGAGCGTCCCGTACTCGCGCAGGATGTCCGCCGCCTTCTTCGGTCCGACCCCCGAGGCACCGGGAAGCTTGTCTGAGGGGTCGCCGCGAAGGGCGATGAAGTCGGGCACCTGCTCGGGCTCGACCCCGTAGCGCTCGCGCACCTCGTCCGGGCCGATCCGCGCCAGCTCGGAGACGCCGCGGACCGGCTGGAGGATCGTCGTGCGCTCGCTCGCGAGCTGGAAGAGGTCGCGGTCGGAGGTCGCCACGAGCGTGGTCCCTCGCCGCGACTCCTCCGAGGCGACGGCCGCCGCGAGGAAGTCGTCCGCCTCGTAGCCCGCGCCTTTGGCCGCGGCGAAGCCCATCGTCGTGACGAGCTCCGGAAGCTGGTCGAGCTGCTCGAGCAGCTCGGGGTCGAAGACGCGGCCGCTCTGGTACGACTCGAAGGCCTCGTTCCGGTAGGTCGGCTCGCCGATCGAGTCCCAGCCGACGAGCACCGCCCGCGGCGCCTCGGCCTGCCAGAGCCGCAGGAGCATGTTCGTGAAGCCGAGCACCGCGCCGAGCCGCACGCTCCTCGGCATCGCGTGGTACGCGCGGTGCGCCAGGGAGTCGCCGTCGATCGCGAGCAGCGGCTTCACAGGCCTGCGCGGAGCTCCTCGATCCGCGCCATCAACCGCTCGGTCGCAACCTCGGACACGCGCTTCTGGTCGAGCCCGTCGAGGTCGGAGAGGTCGATGGGCTCTCCGTACGCAACCCGAAGCGGGCCGAGCCGCGAGAGCCGGTCCGTGCCAGCGATTGCCGCCGGCACGAGCGGCGCCCCCGCCCCGAGCGCGATCCGTGCAGCCCCGGTGTGCGCGCGCGCGACGTGCTTCTTGCGCAGGCCCTTCTGCCGCCGCGTTCCCTCCGGGAACATGACGACGATCTCGCCGTCCCTCACGAGGTTCACGGCCGTACGCACGGCCTCGAGGTCATTCTCGCCGCGCCGGACCTTGAACGCCCCGCCGGCGCGAAGCATCGGCGTGAGCACCGGGTTGAAGAGCTCAGACTTCGCCATGAAGCGCAGCTGCCGCTTGGGCCAGAGCGGCATCCCGAGCGGCCACGGATCGAAGTTCGAGGTGTGGTTCGCGGCAAGGACGAAGCCTCCCTCGGGAAGGTGTTCCATGCCTCGGGCGCGAAGTCGATAAAGACCCGTCACGACCGGCCGGCTGACGAAGCCGGCGAACCAGTAGAACGGCGCAACCATGGCACGCAATCGTCACATTTTCTTGTCTCGCTAAGGTGGACCGGAACGATATGAAGACCCTTGTGATTGCAGAGAAGCCCTCGGTCGCACGCGACATCGTCGACGCGCTGCCCGGAAGCTTCGAGAACAACGACACCTCCTACGAGTCGGACGACACGATCGTCACCTTCGCCGTCGGCCACCTGGTCGAGCTGATCGCGCCGGAGGAATACGACGACCGCTACAAGCGCTGGCGGATGGACGACCTTCCGATCATCCCGGAGGACTTCCGCCTGCACGCGCGCGACAAGAAGGCCGAGAAGCAGCTCAAGGCGATCCACAAGCTGCTCAAGCGGGACGACGTCGACCGCATCGTGAACGCCTGCGACGCCGGCCGCGAGGGCGAGCTCATCTTCGCGTACATCTACGAGACCTCCGGGGTCGACAAGCCGGTGGAGCGCCTCTGGATCAGCTCGATGACGAAGCAGGCGATCCGCGAAGGCTTCGAGCAGCTCCGCCCCGGCGAGCAGCTGCGCCAGCTCGAGGCAGCCGCGCGCTCCCGCTCGGAGGCCGACTGGCTGGTCGGGATGAACGCCACCCGAGCCGCAACGATCCGCGGCCGTGCGTGGGTCGGCGGTGTCGTCTCGCTCGGCCGCGTGCAGACACCGACGCTGGCGCTGATGGTCAAGCGCGAGCGCGAGATCCAGGCGTTCGTCCCGGAGCCGTACTGGCTCGTCCACGCTCAGTTCGACCCGCGCTACGAGGGTCTCTGGTTCGAGGGCGAGGAGACGCGGATCATCGGCAGGGGCGGCGACAAGCGCGCCGAGGGGATCGTGGAGAGGGTCTCGGGCAAGGACGGCGTCGTCGAGTCGGTCGAGCGCAAGGAGCAGTCCGAGCGCGCGCCGCTCCTCTACGACCTTACCTCGCTGCAGCGCGACGCGAACCGGCGATTCGGGTTCTCCGCGCGGAGGACCCTGCAGGCGGCGCAGTCGCTCTACGAGGACAAGAAGGCGATCACATACCCGCGCACGAGCTCACGCTGGCTCTCCGGCGACCTCGTCCCGCAGCTGAAGCCGACGGCCGGGACGCTGGCGCCGATCGGCGAGTACAAGGCCGCCGCCGAATACGTGCTCGGCCTGCAGCAGCTGCCGCTCGCGCGGGTCGTAAACGACTCGAAGGTCGACGATCACCACGCGATCATCCCGACCGACGTCGAGCACGACGTCGACCGCTTCTCGCCCGATGAGCGCCGCGTCTTCGACCTCATCGCGCGTCGCTTCCTCGCGGTCTTCCACCCGCCCGCGCGCTATGCGCGGACGACCGTCGTCACGCTGGTCGAGGACGAGCGCTTCCGCTCGCGCGGCAAGGTCACGCTCGAGGCCGGCTGGCGCGGCGTCTACGGCCTGCTCTCCGATGCCGACCAGCAGCAGCAGCGACAGGACGAGGACGCCGAGAACGAGAGCGCCGAGCTGCCGCCGCTCGAGCAGGGCCAGAAGGTCAGGTGCACCGCAGCCGAGGTCGAGGCCAAGGAGACGAAGCCGCCGCCCCGCTACACCGAGGCGACGCTGCTCTCGGCGATGGAGACCGCCGGCAAGTTCGTCGACGACGAAGAGCTCCGCGAGGCGATGAAGGAGCGCGGGCTCGGCACGCCCGCGACGCGCGCCGAGACGATCGAGACGCTGATCCGCCGCGAGTACATCGAGCGCGTGGCGAAGGATCTCCAGCCGACGCCCAAGGGCCTGCAGGTGATCACGATGCTCGAGGAGCACCCGCTCACCTCGCCCGAGCTCACGGGCGACTGGGAGAAGCGTCTCGGCGACATTGAGCACGGCGCCGACGACCACAAGGCGTTCATCGGCGACATCGCCGACTTCACCCGTTCGACGGTCGAGAAGATCGCGGCGCTCGACAAGGAGAAGCTGCGCCCGGAGCGCGTCGAGCTCGGCCCTTGCCCGCGCTGCGGCGCCGAGACCGGCGAGATCATCAAGGAGAACTCCAAGGCCTACGGCTGCACGAGCTGGAAGAGCCGCGAGGAGACCGGCTGCGGCTTCGTGATCTGGAAGCGCGTCGCAGGCCGGACGCTCACTCCCGAGATCGCCCGCCAGCTGCTCGAGGAGGGGCGGACCAAGGAGGTCATCTCGGGCTTCCGGTCGCGTGCCGGCAAACCTTTTCGCGCGCGTCTCGTCTTGAACGAGGAAGGGAAAGTCGAGTTCGACTTCCCCGCGCGTACGCAAACCAAAGAGGCCGCCGTAGCGGAATAAGACATACCGGTACCGCGTTGTGAGGTCCGAGCCCGGACCGGGGCTTGGTTTCCCCTGTTCAGGCGAGGAGAATCTTCATACAGTGCGAAAGATCGGGAACGCGAAAGACATCGAAGGCGTAGAGGTGAAATTGACCCAGAACCAGCTTCACGAACTGCTCGAGACGGAGCCGGCGCGCGCGCTGCTCGAAGGCGCGGAGGAGCGCGGGTACGTCTCGCCGACCGAGCTCGAAGCATTCGCGCTCGAGCACGACCTCGCCGACGACGAGGTCGAGCTGCTGACCCGCGAGCTCGAGGCCACCGGCCTCGAGGTGCGTGAGGCTGCTCCGGAGGCGGAAGCCCCGGAGAAGCAGGAAGAGAAGCCCGCCGCGGAGCCGGAGCCCGAGCCGCACGTGCTCGTCGGCGCGGCCGACAGCCTGCAGCTCTTCCTCGCGGACATCGGGCGCCACAAGCTCCTGACCGCCGCCGAGGAGGTCATGCTCGCGAAGGCGATCGAGCGCGGCGACCTGACCGCGAAGCGCCGGATGATCGAGTCGAACCTGCGCCTGGTCGTCTCGATCGCGAAGGGCTACCGCGGGCTCGGCGTCCCGTTCCTGGACCTGATCCAGGAGGGCACGCTCGGCCTCAACCGCGCCGTCGAGAAGTTCGACTGGCGCCGGGGATACAAGTTCTCGACGTACGCGACCTGGTGGATCCGCCAGTCGGTGCAGCGCGCGGTCGCGAACCATGCGCGCACGATCCGCGTGCCCGTCCACGTGGTCGAGCGGCAGCAGAAGCTCGGCCGGGCCGCGCGGCGGCTCGAGGTCGAGCTCGGCCGCGAGGCGACCAAGGAAGAGCTTGCGGAGGCTACGGGCCTCCCGATCCAGCACGTCGACGAAGCGCTCGGTGCCGCCCAGGCTTCGGTCTCGCTGAACCAGACGGTCGGAGCCGACGACGAGGGCGAGCTCGGCGACCTCTTCGCGGACCGCGAGGCCGCGGACCCGTTCGACGAGGCCGAGGAGTCGCTCCGCCGCCAGGGTGTCCGACGGGCGCTCGACGCCCTGCCCGAGCGCGAGCGGCGGATCCTCGAGCTGCGCTTCGGGTTCGAGGGCGAGCCCTGGACGCTCGAGGCGATCGGGCACGAGCTCGACCTCACGCGTGAGCGCGTTCGCCAGCTCGAGGGTCAGGCGCTGGCGCGCCTCGCGGCCCTGCGCGAGCTGCAGACCGCCGCCGCATAGCAATTCCAGGACGTTGAGCGAGCGTCGCTGTAAGCAACGGCGCTAACATCCACGCCCTGCTTGGCGTCCGTATTCGCAAAGGCTCAGGGGTTTCGACGGGAGGAGATGTCGTGAAGCGCTCAGTGATCCTGTTCTCGGCGGTACTGGCTCTGGTGCTCGTCGCCGCAGGCTGCGGCGGAAGCAGCAAGAAGTCCAGCACGACGTCGACGACCGCGTCGGGAGGCACCAAGGGAGGCGTGTTCATCGGCCTCGCGAACGCAGCTCCTCCCGGCTCTCCTGATCCGCAGGTCAACTACACGGCGCAGGAGTGGCAGCTCCTGATCATGACCCACGACGGCCTCGTGGGCTTCAAGCGCGCCTCCGGCACCGAGGGCACGAAGATCGTGCCCGACCTCGCAGAGTCGATCCCGAAGCCGACCAACGGCGGCAAGACGTGGACCTTCAAGCTCCGCTCCGGGATCAAGTTCTCGAACGGCCAGACGCTGACGGGGAACGACGTCAAGGCGACGTTCGTGCGGCTTTTCAAGATCGGCGACAGCCCGAACGCGGGCACCTGGTACAACGTCATCCAGGGCGGAGACGGGTGCGTGAAGACGCCAGCGTCCTGCACGCTCGACAAGGGCATCACCGTCAACGGGAACACGGTCACGTTCCACCTGGCCAGGCAAGACCCCGAGTTCCTCGACCAGCTGGCGATGCCGTTCGTCTTGATCCTGCCGGCCTCGACACCCGACAAGAACGTCAACATCCCGCCGGCCGGCACCGGGCCGTACAAGTGGGTGCAGTACGCGCCGACCAAGCAGATCAAGCTCGTCAGGAACCCGTTCTTCAAGGAGTGGTCGAAGGACGCGCAGCCCGCCGGCAACCCCGACGTGATCCTCCAGAAGTTCGGCCTGAGCGTCGAGGCCGAAGTGACGGCGGTCGAGAACAACCAGGCGGACTGGATGTTCGACCCGCCGCCGGCCGACCGCCTGAACGAGATGGGCACCAAGTACGCCAACCGCGTCCACATCAACCCGCTGACAGCGACGTACTACTTCGCCTTCAACGTCAACGAGCCGCCGTTCAACAACCTCAAGGCGCGACAAGGGGTCAACTTCGCGACCGACCGCAACGCGCTGGTCAAGATCACAGGCGGTCCGAAGCTCGCGGTCCCGACGTGCCAGGTGCTCCCGCCGAACTTCCCTGGCTATCAGCAGTACTGCCCGTACACGAAGAACCCGAGCGCGAAGTGGACGGCTCCCGACTTGACGAAGGCGAAGCAGCTGATCGCTGCGTCCGGGACGAAGGGTGCCTCCGTGAAAGTGAACACCGACACGACCGACACAGACAAGGCACTCGGCCTCTACTTCGTCGGGCTGCTCCGGTCGCTCGGCTACAAGGCGACGCTCCAGGCCCTGTCATCCGACATCCAGTACTCGTACATCCAGAACTCGAAGAACCACGTCCAGTTCGCGTTCTCCGATTGGTACCAGGACTACCCGGCAGCATCCGACTTCCTCAACATCCTGCTGGGCTGTGGGTCGATCCACCCGAACTCGAACTCGAGCCCCAACATCGCCCAGTTCTGCGACAAGGGCATCCAGGCGAAGATGACACAGGCTGCCAGCACGGGTATCACCGACCCTGCGGCCGCCAACAAACAGTGGGCGCAGGTCGACAAGGAGGTCACCGACCAGGCGCCGTGGGTGTCGATGTACAACCCGAAGTACGTCGACTTCCTGTCGACTCGCGTCAAGGGTTACCAGTTCAGCCCGCAGTGGTTCTTCCTGATCGCACAGTCTTCGGTGAAGTAAAGGGAGGGTAAGAATCGGGCATGGCCGAGTTCGCCTTCGAGCCGGAATCGGACCAAGTCCACCTTGCCCCCGGCGAGACCCCCCGGGAAATCCAGGGTAAGAGCCCCTGGCAGCTCGCCGGGCGCAGGCTCGTGCGCAACCGGATCGCGATGGCGTCGCTCGGGCTCTTCCTCCTGATCGTCGTCCTCTGCCTGCTGGCGCCCGTCTACGCGCACCACATCGCGCACACCGATCCGTTCGCTTCGAACATCAGCGGCACGACCGTCGTGAACGGAAAGCGCGTCGACATCATCCAACAGGGGGGCGGTGGGTTGGGGCTCGGTGAAACTCCGATCGGCCCGACCTGGCAGACGAACTACTTCGTGGGGGCGGACAACTCCGGTCGCGATGTGATGGCCCGCACGCTCTACGGCGGGCGCAATTCGCTCGAGATCGGAGTGAGTTCCGCGGTCCTTTGCTGTCTGATCGCGCTCGTGCTCGGCGTGATCGCAGGCTTCTTCAGGCGTACGACGGACGCGATCCTTTCCAGGACCATGGACCTGATCTGGGCCTTCCCGGTCTACCTGCTCGCGATCTCGCTCGCGACGGTCCTGCTGACCAAGGAGAACGGCCTGCAGTGGGGCCCGATCCACATCAGCTCGTCCAGCCTCTGGGTGACGACCACGATCATCGCGATCGTCTACGTGCCGTACGTCTACCGGCCGGTGCGCGGCGAGGTGCTCTCCGTCCGCGAGAAGGAATACGTCGAGGCGTCGGTCTCGCAGGGCGCCTCGAACTGGCGGCTGATGTTCGCGGAGATCCTCCCGAACATCATCACGACGGTGATCGTCCTGCTGCCGCTTATGATCGCCACGACGGTCCTCACCGAGTCCGCGCTCTCGTTTCTTGGGATCGGTGTGCAGCCGCCGCAGGCGAGCTGGGGGACGATCATCGACGACGGTCAGGCGCTGCTCTACACGCGCCCGGCGGTCGCGATCGTCCCCGGGATCTTCATCGTGGCCACGGTGCTGTCGTTGAACGTCCTGGGCGACGGGGTGCGCGACGCGCTCGACCCGCGCGCGAAGGTGCGCGTGCGGGAGTAGGCCTTGACGGCGTTCATCGTCCGCCGGCTGATCGGGCTGGTCGTCGTGCTCTTCGCGATCTCGGTCCTGACGTTCCTGATCTTCTTCGCGATCCCGGGCGTCGACCCGAGCCGCCAGCTCGCCGGGCGCAATCCGGACCCCGCGACGATCGCGGCGGTGAAGCACCAGTTCGGCCTCGATCGCCCGCTGCCGATTCGCTACCTCCTGATGATGAAGCGGCTGTTCATCTCGCGCGACCTGGTCTCCTACGGCAATCAGGCATTGAAGGTCGTGCCTACGATCTGGGCGGCGACTCCGGTGACGTTCTCGCTCGTCTTCGGGGCCGCGGTGATCTGGATCGTCTTCAGCATTCTCTTAGGACTGTTAGCGGTCGTCTTCAAGGGGACGTTCATCGATCCCTTAATCATGATCCTCGCCCTCATCGGCATCTCGATGCCGGTCTTCTGGCTCGGCGAGGTTGTCAACCTGATCACGCAGTCCCCGAACCGCTCGGTCATCTGGTCGTGGGTGCCGCCGCTCGGCTACGTGCCTTTGACGCAGAACCCGTGGCAGTGGTTCCTCCACCTGATCCTGCCCTGGATCACGCTCTCGATCCTCTACATCGGCTTCTACGCGCGGGTGCTGCGCGGGAGCCTGCTCGAGGTCCAGAACGAGGACTACGTTCGGACGGCCAGGGCCAAGGGACTGTCCCCGAGAGGTGTGCTCGTGCGGCACATGCTGCGCACGTCGCTGATCACCTTCGTGTCGTTGTTCGGCCTCGACTTCGGCGTCCTCGTCGGGGGCGGCGCGCTGCTGACGGAGGTGGTCTTCGCGCTCCCGGGGGTCGGCCTGCTGACGTACCACTCGCTGCAGTCGCTCGATCTGCCGGTGATCATGGCGACGGTCCTCTACGGCGCCTTCTTCATCACGATCATGAACGCGATCGTGGACGTGGTGTACGCGCGGCTCGATCCGCGCATCCGCCCGAGCTAGTGGCGTACGTGTGCCGGTTCGACCTCGCGCCCATGCGCGCCGAGCCGAGCGACGGTGCCGAACAGGTCACCCAGGCTCTCCGCGGAGAGCCGCTCACGGTCGAGCAGACAAGCGGTGAATGGGCCCGCGTCAGAACCGCCTACGACTACCCCGGCTGGATCCGCGCCGACGCCTTGGGCCCTGTCCAGGGGCCAGTCCCCCGGACCTGGCCGGCCGAGCCGCGTCCGGACGGCGATCCAGTCGCCGAGGCCAGGGCGTACCTCGGGGCGCCGTACGAGTGGGGCGGGATGACTCGGGACGGAATCGACTGCTCCGGGCTCGTGCACATGGCCCACCGCCGCCTCGGGTTCCTCCTGCCGCGGGACGCCCACCAGCAGGAGGCCGCGGCGCACCCGGTGCCCGAAGCGGAGCTCCGTCCCGGCGACCTGGTCTGTTTCGGCCCGCCCGGAGGCGCCCACCACATCGCCTTCTGGATCGGCGAGACCCGCATCCTCCACGCCACGCAGCGCGACGGCACCGGCCTCGTGCTCGAGGAGTCGCTCGAGCGCGCGCGGGGCGAGCACGAGATCCGGTTTGTCCGTTTCGACCTGAGCGCGCTTTCCAACTAGTCTCCACTTTGCGAAGATTCGCTGCGAGCCCGATGGGGTCTTCATGAGGGAGGTGCGATGACTGGGAAGCGAAGGTGGACGTGGCTGCTCGGCGTTCTCGCCATGGCAGCGGGGTTCTCCATGATGGTCGCGGCGTACAGCGCCGCGGGGACAAAGCACAAAACGGCTGCGACGAAGCCGATTGGGACGCTGAGGGCGGTGATCGACACGATCGACTACCTCGACCCGCAGCAGGCCTACACGGGTCAGAGCTGGTGGGCGATGTGGAACGTGTACGAGACGCTCCTCACCTACCGACACGTGGACGGTCCGGGCGGCTACAAGCTCGTTCCAGGCCTGGCGCAGTCGCTGCCGACGGTATCCCGGAACGGCAAGGTCTACAAGTTCAAGCTCCGGAAGGGGCTGAAGTACTCGAACGGAGCGCCCGTCAAGGCGAGCGACTTCAAGTGGGCCATCAAGCGCGGGTTCCTCGCGCAGGGGCAGGGCGTCGGCTTCTACACCGACATCGCCGGGGCCGAGGCCTACTCGAAGAACCCGACTCCGGGCGGGAACATCCCGGGGATCATCGTCAACAACAAGAAACGGACGATCACGATCAAGTTGGTCTCGCCTCGAGGTGATTTCCTCACGATCCTGGCGCTGCTCTTCGCCGCACCGGTTCCGGGCAGCACCGGGCCGGAGATCCAGAACGGTTCGATCCCAGGGACCGGGCCGTATTACTTCGCGAGCTACGACCCGAATCGCAGCTTCGTGATGGTCCGGAACAAGTACTTCAAGCCGAACCGGTTCATCCCGCGCGGAACTCCGAATCGCGTCGAGGTCAGCCTGATCGGTGACGCCAACACCGCGACGCAGAAAGTGAGCAGCGGCCAGGCCGACTACTCGAACGGGGCCATCCCGCCAGACCGGATTGCGGACGCAAAGAGCAAGGGCCATCTCGTCCTGCGCCAGACGGCCAACACGTACTACTTCTGGATGAACATCCGCGAGGCGCCGTTCAACAAGCTGAAGGTGCGCCAGGCGGTGAACATGGCCATCAACCGCAAGTCGATGCAGACCCTCGTCTGGGGGGGCCTCGGGCAATCGACGCAGAACGTGTTGCCGCCAACCTATCCGTCGTACAAGAAGCTCAACCTGTACCCGTACAACCTCGCCAAGGCGAAGCAGCTGATCAACCAGGCGGGTGCGAAGGGTGCCGCGGTCAAGGTCTGGACGCGTCAGGTTTCCGACGCGGTAACCGCCGCGACCTACTACCAGAGCGTCCTCAACGCGATCGGGCTGAACGCGACGCTCACGATCCTGCCGCGGGCGACCTACTACACGACGATCGGGAACGTGAACACGCACGCGCAGACCGGCTGGGCGAGGTGGCTGGAGGACTATCCGCACCCACTCGACTGGTTCGACGTGCTCCTCAACGGCGAACGCATCACCGACCAGGACAACAACAACTACGCCTGGTACACCAACAAGAAGACGAACAAGGAGATCGACCAGCTGAAGAAGGCGCCGGTCCTAACGCCCTCAGTCAACAAGAGGTGGGCCGCCGTCGAGAAGCAGATCATGCAGCAGGCCCCCTGGGCACCGTGGTCGAACCGGGTCTTCCCGGAGTACTTCACGAAGCAGATCGGCTGCATCCACATCCAGCGGCTCTATGGCATCGATCTCGCACGGCTGTGCCGGAAGTAGGCAACTAGCTCTACAAGACACGAGTGAGGGCGCCTGCGGGCGCCCTCACTGACTACACTCGCCGGGGGAGGAATGGCCGAGCCCGCCACCGATCTCACGCCCCTCGAGGACAACGCCGCCCTTCTCGCCGCCGAAGAGCATGAGGTGCAGATCGTCGGGCGCAGCCCGACGTACCTGGCCTGGCGCCGCCTGAGGCGCAACTACGTCGCGCTCTTCTCGCTCGGCGTCTTCCTCCTGATCGTGATCGCCTGCTGTCTCGCGCCCGTCTACGCGCGCCACATCGCGCACACGGGACCGAACACGATCCACTCGAGCGAGCAGGTGCGCGTCAGCGGGAAGCTGCGGCAGGTCGTCGGGGGCGGCTCGTACTACGACGCGAAGACGAACACCTTCGTCGTTCGGGCCGTCAGCGTCCTCGGACCAACGTGGTGGCATGCACACGGCCGCTTCGTCCTCGGCGCGGACTCGCTCGGCCGAGACGTCGCCGTCCGCATGCTCTACGGCGGGCTCAACTCGCTGAAGGTCGGCATCGGGTCCGCCTTCATTTGCTCGTTCTTCGCGATCGTCCTCGCGCTCATTGCCGGCTACTCCCGGGGCTGGCCTGACTGGATCATCTCGCGGTTCTTCGACCTGATCTGGGCCTTCCCGGTGCTGCTCCTTGCCATCGCGATCGGAAGTGCCCTGCAAGTGAACGGTTTTCACCACTTCGGAATCAACATCGAGCCGGGCAGCATCTGGATCCCGCTGCTCGTCATCTCGTACGTGCTGATCCCCTACATCGGCAGGCCGCTGCGCGGCCAGATCCTGTCGCTGCGCGAGAAAGAGTTCATCGAGGCCTCGGTCGGCCAGGGGGCGAGCCCGCTCCGGATCATGTTCTCCGACCTGCTCCCGAACGTCGCCTCGACCGCGCTCGTCTTCTTCACGCTGATCATCGCGAGCAACATCCTCACCGAGGCCGGCCTCTCCTACCTCGGCGCGGGCGTCCAGCCGCCGGAGCCGTCGTGGGGCAACCTGATCGCCGACGGACAGGACCACATCCGCACCGCGCCGTGGCTCGCGATCATCCCCGGTCTCGCCGTCGTCCTCACCGTCCTCTCGATGAACATCTTCGGTGACGGCCTGCGCGACGCCCTCGACCCGCGGGCAAAGGTTCGCGTGGAGCACTGATGTTCGCGTTCATCGTCCGCCGCCTCATCGGGATGGTCGCCGTGCTCTTCGGCGTCAGTGTGCTCGTCTACGTGGTCTTCATCCTCGTGCCCGGCGGTGACCCGGCCCAGCGGATGGCCGGCAAGAACCCCCTGCCGGCGAACATCACGAACATCCGCGAGAAGTGGGGCTTCAACAAGCCGTTCTACGTGCAGTACGTGAAGATGATGGAGAAGGCTTTCAACGGCGTTCTGCCCGGCAAGCACGGCGAGTACGACATCCTCACGTCCTTCCAGAACCGGCAGAACGTGATCCACGAGATCAAAAAGGGTATCCCTGCGACGATGTCCCTCTGCATCGGCGCGGGGATCATCTGGCTCTTTTTCGGGATCCTCGTCGGCTTCTTCTCGGCCGTCACCGCCGGGAGGTTCTCCGACCGGTTAATCACGACCTTCGCGTTGATCGGCGTCTCGATGCCGGTCGCGTGGCTCGCGATCATGCTGCGCTACTACCTGGCCGAGAAGCCGGCGAATCCGGTCTTCCCGGACGGCGAGTACGTTCCGTTCAGCGTGGATCCGGTGCAGTGGGCGTACCATCTGCTGCTGCCCTGGTTCTGCCTCTCCGTGCTCTTCATCGGCTTCTACGGGCGCGTCCTACGGTCGAACATGCTCGACGGGATGAACGAGGAGTACGTCCGCACGGCGAAGGCCAAGGGCCTCTCCGGCAGGCGCGTCCTGATGCGTCACGTGCTCCGGAACTCGCTCATCCCGATCGTCACCCTCTTCGGCCTCGATTTCGCGGCCGTCCTCGGCGGCGGCGCGATCCTGACCGAGACCGTGTTCGACCTGAAAGGCGTCGGCTGGTACGCGGCGCAGTCGGTCGGTGACCTGGATTTGCCGCCCATCATGGGCATAACTCTCTACGGTGCCTTCTTCATCGTGATATTCAGCACTCTGGTGGATGTGATCTACGCGTACCTCGACCCACGCATCAGACTTACGTGATCGGTAGACCATTTGTGGATTCAAGGAGGCGTAGCCTGTAGATGGCCGAGAGATTGCTCGAGGTGAAGGACCTCAAGGTCCGCTTCACCACGGAGGACGGCATCGTCCGTGCGGTCGACGGCGTCAGCTTCGAGCTCGACCGCGGGAGTGTGTTCGGCATCGTCGGTGAGTCGGGCTCCGGCAAGAGCGTCACCGCGATGACGATCCTCGGCCTGACGCGCGACAAGAACACGACCTTCGAGGGCGAGGTGGTCTACAAGGGCCAGAACCTGCTCGCGCTCCCCGAGTCGCGTCTGCGCGACGTGCGCGGCAACGAGATCGCGATGATCTTCCAGGACCCGATGACGTCGTTGAACCCGGTCTACAAGGTCGGCGACCAGATCATCGAGGCGATCGTCACCCACGAGGACGTCTCGAAGAGCGTCGCGAAGCGTCGGGCGGCCGAGTTGCTTCGCCAGGTCGGGATTCCGAACGCCGAGCAGCGCGTCGACGACTACCCGCACCAGTTCTCGGGTGGGATGCGCCAGCGGGCGATGATCGCCATGGCGCTGGCTTGCAACCCCGACATCCTGATTGCGGACGAGCCGACGACTGCGCTTGATGTCACGATCCAGGCTCAGATCCTCGAGCTGATCGACCGCCTCAAGGACGACTTCGACTCGGCGGTGATCCTGATCACCCACGACCTCGGCGTCGTCGCCGAGATCGCGGACGAGGTGGTCGTCATGTACGCCGGCCGCGTCGTCGAGCGCGGCACGAAGCGCGACATCTTCTACGACCCGCAGCACCCGTACACCTGGGGCCTGCTCGGGTCGATCCCGCGGCTCGACCGGCCGAAGCCGGAGAAGCTGCACTCGATCAGCGGCATGCCTCCGTCGCTGATCAACCTGCCCCGCGGCTGCAAGTTCCGGCCGCGCTGTCCACACGCGTTCGAGAAGTGCGAGGAGGAGCCCGGCCTCGACGGTCGAGTCGAGCAGGCCGGCCACCTCGACCGGTGCTGGCTCTCGGTCGACGAGAAGCGACGGCTCCGCGAGCGGACGATCGTCGGGGAGGCGGTCGCGTGAGTGCGAACGAGAACGGCGCGCTCGTCGAGATCAAGAGCCTGAAGAAGTACTTCCCGATCCGGAAGGGCGTCCTCCAGCGCGAGTTCGCCCGGGTGCACGCCGTCGACGACGTGACGCTCGAGGTCGAAAAGGGCGAGACGATCGGCCTCGTCGGCGAGTCCGGCTGCGGCAAGTCGACTCTCGGGCGGTGCATCGTGCGGCTGCTCGAACCCACGGAGGGCGACATCGTCTTCGACGGCCGCTCGATTGGGAGGCTCAAGCCGCGCGCACTGCGCCCGCTGCGCCGCGAGATGCAGATGGTCTTCCAGGACCCCTACGCGTCGCTCAACCCGCGCAAACGCGTCGGAACCATCATCAGCGACCCGATGAAGATCCACGGCATCGGCGACCGCAGGGAACGCAA
>Ga0126383_10000713_pt1 | contig 19178 bp, 18 predicted proteins | sample PanSoiMetPlot_35_FD_96882 | JGI IMG/M metagenome (GOLD analysis project Ga0126383, IMG submission 96882) | Tropical forest soil microbial communities from Panama - MetaG Plot_35 | ecosystem: Environmental > Terrestrial > Soil > Tropical forest > Bulk soil | place: Panama | collected 2016-02-17
GCACCGGCGACGAGGAGAACGAGGCGGCGCCGCAGCCCGGCCGGGCCGCGCTGGTGATCGGTTCGGGGCCGATCCGCATCGGCCAGGGCATCGAATTCGACTACTGCTCGGTCCACGCCGCCTTGGCGCTGCGCGAGCTTGGGGCCAGGGCGATCATGGCCAACTCCAACCCTGAGACCGTCTCGACCGACTTCGACAGCTCCGACCGCCTCTACTTCGAGCCGCTGGACTTGAGCGCAGCCGAGGACATCGCGCGGACGGAGAGAGTCGAGGGCGCAGTCGTTCAATTCGGCGGCCAGACCGCGGTCAACCTGGCCGATCCTCTGGCGTCCAGAGACATACCCGTCCTCGGCTCGTCAGTGGAGGCGATCGACCTGGCGGAGGACCGCCGGCGCTTCGCAGCGGCTCTGAACGCAATCGGGGTTCCCCAGCCTGTCGGGGACGCAGCTACTTCGGTGGAGGCGGCGCTGGCCATCGCCGAGCGAGTCGGCTACCCGGTGCTGGTCCGGCCGTCCTACGTGCTGGGCGGGCGGGCGATGGAGATCGTTCGCAACGCGAGCGAGCTGCGCCGCTACATGGGGTGGGCGCGAGCGGCTGGACCACGCGGCAGCCTCCTGGTCGACAAGTACCTGATGGGCACGGAGGTCGAGGTGGACGCAGTCTCCGACGGTGAGACCGTCGTCATCCCCGGCATCATGCGCCACGTCGAACGGGCCGGCGTCCACTCCGGCGACTCCTACGCGGTCTACCCCGCACCTGGGCTGGAGCCGTCGGAGGAGGCGGCGATCGTCGACTACACGGCTCGCATCGCACGCCATCTGCGGCTGCGGGGCCTCGTCAACGTGCAGTACGTGGTCCACCGCGGGCTGGTTTACGTGCTCGAGGTCAACCCGCGTGCGTCGCGGACGGTGCCGATGCTGTCCAAGGTGACCGGCGTGCCAATGGTCAGGCTGGCGACTCGGGTGATGCTTGGCGAGCGGCTCGCCGAACTTGGCTGGTCATCCGGCCTCGTGCCCGCCCGGCCGCTGGTCGCGGTCAAAGCGCCGGTCTTCTCGATGAGCAAACTGGCGGCGGCCGACAGCTACCTGGGACCCGAGATGAAGTCGACCGGCGAGGTGATGGGCGTCGACCGCACCCTTCCGGCGGCGCTCCGCAAGGCGTTCCAGGCTGCCGGCATGGCGCTGCGGCAGGGCGGCAGCGTGCTGCTCACGATCGCTGACACGGACAAGGCTGAGATGTTTCCGATCGTGTCGCGGCTGACGCAGCTCGGCTACAGGATCTATGCGACTTCAGGCACGGCTGGGACGCTGAGGCGGGCCGGCTTCTCGCCACAGGTCGTGGGCAAGATCGGTGAGGGCGGCCAGACGGTGATCGACGTGATCTCGGACGGAAGCGTCGACTTGGTCATCAACACCATGACCGGAATCAGCGACGAGATCCAGCCGGGGCGACCGGTCATCAAGGACGGGTTCGAGATCCGGCGCGCGGCCGTCGACCGGCGGATCCCATGCCTGACCTCGCTGGACACGGCCGCCGCGCTGGTTGAGTCGGCGTGGCATTCCAACGGGAGCCTGGAAGTCCGCACCATCACCGAGTGGCGAGAAGGAGCAGCGTGACGTACGACGTGCCTGCGCCGCTGGTGTCGCGCCGCAAGGTGGCCCGCGAGATGTGGGTGCTTGGCTTCGAGGCGGCCCCTATCGCACGAACAGTCATGGCCGGTCAGTTCGTGAACCTGCTCATGCGGCCGGGTCCACTGCTGCGGCGGCCGTTCAGCGTCTACCGCGCAGACGGCGACGTTGTCGAGATCGTGCTCAGTGCTGTTGGAGAAGGCACAGAGCGGCTGCTCGACCTGACCCGGGGTGAGCTGGTGTCGGCTCTGGGACCCCTGGGCCGCGGATTCCAGCTCGACGCCGGCCCGGGCCGGGTTACGCTCATCTCAGGTGGCCTGGGGGTGGCGCCGATGCCGCTCGCAGCACGGGACGCCAGGGCGCTCGGCCTTGAAGTTGCGTGGGTGCACGGGGCCCGCACCCAGGCGGAGCTCTGTTCAGAGGCGGATGCCGATCGCTACTACTGGGCCACGGACGACGGGTCCACGGGCGTGCACGGGTCGGCTCTCGACGCCGTGCCCCCCTCCGAGGTGGGCCATGTCCTTGCGTGCGGTCCGAACAGGATGCTGGCAGCCGTCGCGGCGCGCTGGCCCGACGCCCAGGTGGCTGTCGAGACGTACATGGGCTGCGGCACCGGGGTGTGCCTGGGCTGCGCGGTGCCGCGGACCTCGGGCGTGTACGACAGGGCGTGCACCGAGGGCCCCGTGTACCGCGCCGGCTCCATCCGGTGGGCAGACCTGCCGGCGCACCTCCACTACCGGGTGACGGCTTGAGCGGCTCGCTCGACGTGGGCGGCGTCCGGCTCAAGTCTCCGGTGATGGCTGCATCCGGGACGTTCGGGTACGGCACCGAGGTTCCACTCTGCGACCGACGGCACCTCGGCGGCATCGTTTCCAAGGGCATCTTCCTGCAACCCCGTCTCGGCACGCCTCCGCCCAGGATCGCCGAGACCCCCAGCGGGATGCTCAACGCGATCGGCCTGCAGGGCCCGGGCGTCGAAGCGTTGATCCGCGACTATGCGCCGCAGTGGGCGAGCTGGGACTTTCCGGTCCTGGTCAACGTCAACGGCGAGACCGTGGGCGAGTACGCGGAGCTCGCAGCCCGCCTGGATGGTGTGCCCGGCGTGTCCGGGTTGGAGATCAACATCTCCTGCCCCAATGTTCGCGAGGGCGGGATGTTTTTCGGCAATGATCCCCGGTCTGCGGCCGCCGTGACCTCGGCCGTTCGTCAGCGCACGAGCCTTCCCGTCTGGGTCAAGCTGACGCCGGCCGTCACGGACATCACTGAGATCGCGCGCGCGTGTGAGGAGGCCGGTGCCGATGCTCTGAGCGCCGTCAACACCTTTGTCGGCATGTCGTTCGACCTGCAAAGCCGTCAGCCGCGCCTGGCCTTCCACACCGGCGGCCTCTCGGGGCCGGCCATCCGGCCGCTGGCGGTCTATCTCGCCCACCGGACAGCTCGAGCGGTGTCCATCCCCGTGGTTGGGATCGGCGGCATCGCCGCGGCCGAAGATGCCATGGAGTTCCTGCTCGCGGGATGCAGGGCTGTCCAGGTCGGCACCGCCACGTTCGTGGATCCGAATGCGATCGGCAAGATCGTCGAGGGGTTGCGACGGTACGAGGAGCTTCTCAGACCACCAGACTGAGGGCTGATCTTGTAAGGACGACGGTGTGGGAGGGTTCGAAGGGAGACGCCTTTACCGGGGCTGGCTGCTGGTCTGGGTTCTGGGGGCGACGACCATCGTCTCCTACGGCACCACGCAGTACTTTTTCGCTGTCCTCGTGGTGCCGATGGAGAGGGAGCTCGGCTGGAGCCGCGCTCTTCTCTCAGGAGCCTTTTCGCTCTCGCTTCTGACGACCGGCCTGCTGGGTCTTCCGGTCGGGCGGCTCGTAGATCGACATGGTTCCCGCGCGCTGATGTCGTTCGGCTCGCTGATTGGCGGAGCGGGACTGATCGCGACCTCACAGGTGCGCGACCCATGGCAGTTCTACCTGCTCTGGTCCGGCGTCATCGCGCTGTCGATGGCGCTGACGCTCTACCCGATCACGTTCACTGTGATCGCCAACTGGTTCTGGCGCCGGCGCGGCTCGGCGCTGGCCATCCTCACGCTCCTCGGGGGCCTGGCGTCCCCGATCTTCATCCCACTGGCGGGCGTTCTGGTCGTGCGGATCGGCTGGCGCGGCACGCTGGTCGTATTCGGTCTGGTCCAGCTGCTGATCGCCCTTCCGCTTCATGCGGCGGTCCTCCGTAGGCGCCCCGAGGACCTCGGCATGCAGCTGGACGGCACAGCCTACCCGCCGGGTGGGCAGCCCCCGAGCCACGGCGTCCAGTTACGTCAAGCTCTTGCCACCCTCCCCTTCTGGACGCTGACCACGGCCTTCGCCCTTGGGCTCATGGCCCATTCGGTGATACTCGCCCACCAGGTGGCGTATCTGATCGGTCGAGGCTTCGACCCGGTGCTGGCGGCGGCCATGGCTGGACTGCTCGGCGTAGCCAGCCTGCCAGGACGCTATCTCCTCAACCGGCTCAGCGAGAACCTCAGCCCCCAGGCGCTTCTGGCCGGCTGCTACAGTGCCCAGGCCGCAGGCGTGGCTCTGCTCGGGCTCGCGGCACATCCTCTCTTCGTCTGGGGATATGTGGCCATCTACGGGGCCGCCTTCGGAGCCACCTCTCCGCTTCGCGCCTCCACGATGGCCGACCACTTCGGGCGCTCGTCGTTCGGCTCCATCACGGCCGCGTCAGGGCTCCCGATCGCGATTGCCGGGTCGGTGGGACCGATAGCAGCCGGCGCACTGTACGACCGGCTCGGCAGCTACGCGCCGGTTCTGGCTCTGACCGGCGGCGCCTTCGTGCTCTCGGCGTTCTCCGTCGCACTCACCCCGGTGCGAAGGCTGGGACAGAAGCCGAGCCCGGGCAACCTCCATCTATAGTGAAGCGGCTTGAGCCGCAGACCACGGCCTTTCATCGCCAGAGCGCATCTCGTCAGGTTGCTCACCGTCACCGGGCGCCTCGTCCAGGAGCAGGTGGCCGCCAGGCTCGCTCCAATGAACGTCAGCTATGCGCAGGCCGTGGTTCTGGTCCAGCTTTACCGGGCACCCGGCGGCAGCCTGACGCAAACTGACCTGATCGACTCCCTCGCGCTGAGCCGAGCCTCGGGGACGCTGATCCTGACCCAGCTCGAGGCGCACGGGTTGATCAACCGCAGCCCGGATCCGTCCGACGCCCGCCGCCTCATCATCACCCTTACAGACGCCAGCGAGGCAATCGAAAGCCGGGTCCACGCTTGCTTCGAGGAGGTGGAGGACGTCGTCAGCCGGTCGCTGGACGCGGCCGAGGTCGAGGCGGCGTTCAGCGTGCTGGGCAGGATGCTCGACGACCTGCGCCAGCACCGAACGACGGGAGGCTGACCGCGCCGTGCGGCGCCGTCTCACTGCAGTCGCCTGGATCGTGGTGGTCGCCGGTCTGTTCGCGCTCACGCTGCCTGGCGGGTGGCTGACAGACTTCTCGACCGTGCTCCGGCCGCGGCAAGAATCCAGGCCGAGCGCCACTGCCGGCGGCTTGCCCTGGCTGCACGTCGAGCACCCGGCGCGGGAGCCGGCGTTCATCGCTGACGCAATGGGCAGGAGCGTGATCCTGCGAGGCGTGGCGAGCGGTGGCCTGATGGACTACTGGTCGGGCAGCGATCCCGCAACCTTGAGACCTGCGCCGTTCTTTCCGTCGGACCCCGCGGCCTACGACAATCGGTGCCCGCCAAACTCGGCAGACGTCTGGCAGCCGCCACTTTGCCGCAACGACCTTTCCGAGATGCGGGCGCTGGGCTTCGACGTGGTCCGCCTCGCGCTTTCCTGGAGCTTGCTCGAGCCGCAGCCGGGCAAGTATGACCAGCGCTACCTCGACCGCATTGCCCAGGTGGTCGGGTGGGCAGACCAGGAAGGCATGTACGTGATCCTCGACATGCACGAAAACGCTTACACGCGCTACCTGGCACGGCCTTCGCCGCCCCCGCTGCCGGGCGGGACACCGACCAGCTTGAACCAGCTCTCCGGTGCGCCGCCCTGGGCCGTGATCACGGACTTCTGGCCCTCCGAGGTCTTCTTCGGCCAGCGCGAGCTGAACCCCGCCGTGTTCGCCGCGTTCAACAGCTTCTGGCTCAACCGGCAGGTCGCGGGGCCGGCCGGCCAGGCGCCAGGGAACGGGCTGCAGGATCACTACATGGGTGCGCTGGCAGCGCTTGTGCGCCGCTTCAAGGACAGCAGCACCGTCGCCGGGTACGGCATATTCAACGAGCCCTGGCCCGGCTTTGTGCCTCCGCCGCTGTTCGAAGACCTGTTCTTGTTTCCCTTCTACAGGCGCGTCCTGGATGCCCTCACCGGGGCCGGCGATGGACTGCCTTGCCCCAGCTCGGCCCCGCCGGTGCCGGCGTGTGGCTATCGAGACCTCGGAATCGGCGATCGCGCCCACCTATTCTTCGTGGAGCCGAACCACCTCCGGGAGCAGACGGACTTCCCGACGAGCCTGCCACTGCCCTTCAGCTCTGCCGCCAACCTGGTGTACGCGATCCACGCGTACACCCATGTGTTCACGCTGGATGCACTGGCCGGTCAGGATCCGAGGCGGGCCTCGTACCCGCCGGGGGGCTTCGAGCTCTCCTACGTCAGCGGCCAGCTCGAAGCGCGGGCGCTGCGCGCGGCGCTCTTCGTGGATGAGCTTGGCAACCAGCCGGCCGACGACGCGATCCTTCTGGCCAACCAGCTGACCTCGCAGGAGCGGCACCGTGTTGGCGCCATCCTGTGGGTCTGGAAGCAGAACTGCGCCGTGGTGCCCACGTGGGGCGTCTACGACGGCTTCTACGACGGACACCGCGACCAGCGCTGCGCGTACGACCGGCCGCCGGCCGCCCGCGATCCCTCCACCGAGCCTCAGAACGGGTGCTTGCGCCTGGACCGTGAGCGCCTCCTCGCACGAGTCTGGCCGCGTGCAATGGCCGGGACCTCGAGCAACGTGACCTATTCATACGAGCCAGGCACAGGGCTTTTCAACCTGGTGGCGAGCGCGCCGGCCGGCGCTCCGGAGACGTTGCTCTTCGTGCCGCGCCAGGTTCGAGGGACGGTTGGGGTCACGGGTGCCGCGATCGTCTCGGGCACCGACCGGGGCCGGGACGGAAGCCGGCTGGTCCACGTACAGCCCGAAGGTGGCTTCTACCAGGTCGTCGTCCTGCCCGCGGCTTTGGACCTGACTCCGTGCGCAGCGTCGTAAGCGTCGCGCACGAACGGTAAGAGCCGGCGGCGCCGGATCCGCTGACTGCTCACCCCAACGCCGCCGCGAACTCCTCGGCTATTGCGGCGGCGCCCGCTGTGCTGGGATGGAAGCCGTCGCCGCTCACGTACTCGGGGTGCTGATCTGGCACCTGGCCAGCCGCGTAGAGGTCGACCACCTTGGCCCCGTTGCGCTGGGCGACCCGGGCGATCGCGGCGTTGTAGGCCTGCACCTGTGCGTCCACCTCGTCGGGCGGCGGCAGGGTGGTCGACCCGAGAGGGCACTTCGGCGATCCTGCCGGAGGGAACGGCTGGCACGCGACGTAGGCAGGCATGCGTTCCAGGTGGGGCGTGTTGGCGATCAGCACCCGCGCCCCGGCTCCGCGCAGCTCTGCGACGATCTGATCAAGCTGAGCCTCGTAGTCGGCGACCGGCACCCCAGCCGCCAGGTCGTCAACGCTGAGCCAGACGGTGGCCAGCGTGGGCTTCACCGCCAGCGCGCCCGGCAGCTCGTCCCGCAGGGCTCCACTGGTGGTCTCACCAGGCAGCCCGAAGCTGTACATGAGAGCCGTCTGGTCGAGGCGCTGAAACAGCTGCTGAGGAAAGGCATCACGGTAGGGGTCACGGGTGCCGACACCTGCCGTCTCGCTGGCGCCGATGGCGACGTACACGACCCGGGGGCCACTGGCCGGGCGGGTTTCGGGTGTCAGGTCCTGCGAGCTTGAAGCGCAGGCCGTCAACGCGACCACGATGGCGACGAGCAGCAGCCGTGAGATACCCACGGTGGTCGGGCGCTTTAGCCTCATCCGCCCAGCGCCTCCCTGACCGGTAGCCGGGCTGCTCGCAGCGCAGGCACCACAGCTGCGATCACCGCCAGCAAGACCGCGACCGCCGGAGCGCCGACAAGCAGTCCGACCGGCGGCCCACCCAGGTCGATCCCCTGCAGACCCTGCCCGACCAGGTAGTGGTTGACTGCCAGCGCGACCGAGGCTGCCAGCCCCGCGCCGGCGGCCGTCCCGGCGAGTCCACCCGCCACGCCAAGCATTCCCGCTTCGACGAGGAACCAGCGTGCGACGTCGGCGTCAGACGCACCAAGCGCCTTGAGCACCCCAATCTCCCGCCAGCGTTCGCGCACCGCCGCGAGAAGCGTGTTCGCCACACCGATCACGGCGATCGCCAGTGCCACCGCGCCGATGCCGCCCAGCACGATGTCGACGACGTGCAGGTACTTCTGGACTGACGCCACAAGGTGCTCGGGCGCGCTGTTGGCGTAGCCGATCGCGAAGATCTCCTGGCGGACCGCGTGAACGTTGTCCAGGCTGTCCGCGACCACCACGAGGCCGGTGTATGGGGACGTGGGGCGTCGCAGCGTGCGGCTGTCCGCGCCCCCAAGTGCCCACTGCCGCGCCACCTGCGTCTGCTGGATCGGCACCAGGAAGTCGCCCCCGTCGACGGTCTGGGCGACCACGCCTACAACCTCGGCCCGATACCAGCGGCCCCGAAAGCGGGTCCCGCCGCCCGGCAGGAGCTGGGGCGTCGCGAACTCGATCTCCGAGCCGAGCACCGCCGCCCGGTGGGTCACGTCGAGGTGCACCCGCTGCACGTACGACTGGGTGACGGCGACCTCGGTCATCGAGCCAGCCGCCGGCAGCCGCCCCGCCAGCAGAGTGATCGGAAGGTCCCGCGAGCGCGTCAGATCGGTGCCGACCAGCGCGCCGAAGTAGCCCTGTACGGGCTGCCGGCATGGGACCGGCGCGTCGGGCGAACCGGGCGTGATGCCGGGGCAGGGCACGACCAGTGCCGAGGACGACAGGAACGGCACGACGGAGGTCACGTGTGAGGCGCGGTGGATGGCAGCGACGGCGTCGTCGCCCAGGTCACGATGAGGCCCCGACATGAGGCTGTCGCTGTCGTACCCAGCCGGGTCGGGCATGGCGTCGCGAACGTGGATGGCTGCGGCCGGCCCGCCGTGGCTGAGCTGGCTCACGATCCGGCTGTCAGCCGTTGCCGCGATTCCCAGGAGCGCAACCAGCAGCGTCGTCCCGAGCGCCACACCCAGACCCGCGAGCAGACTTCGTGCACAACGCCGGCCGAGGCTGCGCAGCGCGAGCAGCGCGGCGTCGTCCCAGCTCACAGGCTCACGAGGCGGCCACGGCTGAGCCGGAGGCGGTGGTCGGCGCGCGCCGCCAGCTCGGGGTTGTGAGTGATCACCACCAGCGTGCAGCCGCGCTCTTCGCGCAAGCGTTCCAGGAGGTCCATCACCCGGCCGGCGGTGCCCTCGTCCAGGTTGCCGGTGGGTTCGTCCGCCAGGAGGACCTGGGGATGGTTGGCGAGGGCTCGCGCCATGGCCACTCGCTGGAGCTCACCGCCGCTCAGACGAGCAGGCCGGTGGCCGGCGCGATCCGCCAGGCCGACCTCCGCCAGGAGGCTGTCTGCCTGCCTTCGCCGGTCGCAGCGGGGCACCCTGGCGAGCGCCAGCGCAACCTCGACGTTCTCACGTGCGGAGAGCATCGTCAGCAGCCCGAAATCCTGGAAGACGAAGCCGATCCGCTCTCTTCGGAAACGAGCCAGCTCGCACCCGCTGAGCAGCGACACGTCCATGCCGGCGACCAGCACACGGCCCTGCTGCACCGGTTCGAGTCCACCAAGAATTGCCAGGAGTGTGCTCTTCCCAGCGCCCGAGACACCCGTCACCGCCGCATAGCCGCCGCGCTCGACCTCCATTTCCAGGCCGCACAGCACGGTCAGAGCCGTCGGGCCCTCCCCGTACCTGTGATTCAGGCCTGTCACACTGACCATGGCCGCGACCTTGCCACCCCGCCGGCGGCGGTTTCGATCAAGCGCATCTACCTACAGAATCGCGGCCAGGTTACATCGGATCTCCCGCTGAAGCAGACTATGAAAGCATGGCCGCAGTCGGTTTCTGGTTCGCCGCCGGGTATCTGGTTGGATCGGTGCCCGTTGGGCTCCTGGTCGGATGGGTCGCCGGGATCGATGTCCGCCGCTACGGCACGGGCAACATCGGGGCCTCCAACGTCATGCGAAACGTCGGCCTTCTGCCGGCGGCCGTCGTCGGCGTGACGTCGTTCCTGCAGGGCCTGGTGCCGGCCTGGGCGGCGTGGGCGCTGACCGGCTCGCCTCTGCTGCTCGGCGCGGCCGGCGTTGGCTCGGTGGTCGGGTACGGCTGGTCGTACCTCCTCCACTTTCGTGGCGGGAGGGCGGTCGCCACGGCGACGGGGGCGCTGGCGGCGATCTCTCCGACCGGGCTGGTGCCGCTTCTGGGGATGTACGCGCTCGGCAGCCTGGTCAGGCAGCCGGCGCCGGGGGTGCTGCTCGGCTTGATCGCATACCTCGCCTACGTGCGGTTGTGGCCTCATCCGGTGGAGCTGATGGCCGCCGCGGCGGCGATCGTGGCGGCTGTCGTCCTCAAGCGCCTGGACGGGGTCGGTGCCGACCTGCGCACTGAGTCCGGGCGTCCGGCTGAGATCCTGTTCAGCCGGCTGGTGTTCGACCGGCGCCCAGGGCAGCGACTCGTAGGTCGGAATGACTGAGCGCGGCCAGGGGGGTACGAGTGGGCCGGGTCTCCCGGGCCGCTCGTCCCCAGGGGGGACTCCCCCCTCAGAACAGGGGGGTACGGGTCACCCGGACCGCTCGCCCCAGGGGGAAGCTCTCCCTTCGGAGGGACGGCGCGTGCGCATCGTCGTCGCCAGCAGCACCTGCCTGACTCGGGAGCAGGCTCAAGAACTGGGCATCACACTGGTGCCTCTTCGGCTCAGCGTGAACGGCCAGGACTACCGCGACATGATCGACATCAGTCCCAGCGAGGTCTACAAGCTCCTCCGGCGACGAGTTATCCCCACCACTGCCTCCCCGTCGCTGGGCGATTACAAAGCGGCGTTCGAGGCCGGGCCAGGGCCTGTGCTGTGCCTGACGGTCGGCAGCCGGATCTCGGCCATGGACCAGGCGGCGGGACTCGCCGCCGAGGCGGCCGGCCGGGGGCCGGTCGAGATAGTCGAGACGGGAACAGCCGCCGGCGGCCTACGCCTGGTCGCGCTGGCGGCAGCTCGCCTGGCGGCGACGGGAATGGGACTGCAGGAGCTGAGCAGCCGGGTGCGGCAGATTTCCGCCAGGGTGGAGATGGCCGGCATGCTGGAGACAGTCGAGTTCCTGGCCCGCAGCGGCCGGGTGCCGGAGGTTGCCCACTGGGGCAGCAGCGTGCTCCGCGTGCGGCCCGTCATCCGCTTTCTAGGTGGGAAAGGGAGCCTGGTGACCCTGGTCCGCAGCCCGCTCAAGGGCGTCGGCGAGCTCGAGAAGCTCGTCCACCAGAACGCACGGCGTCAGGGGGCAGGGCCGCGGGGAGAGCGCCTCGTCTGCACGGTCTTCCACGGAGACGCCCTGCCGCTTGCGGAAGAGCTCCACGCCAGGTTGCGACGCGAGTTTCCAGAGGCGGACCTTTCGCTCTCGGAGATGACCTCGGCGATGGCCGTCCACGTCGGCCCCGGGGTGGTCGGCCAGGCGATGTACGTGGAGCCGCTGGCCGCCTGAGTGCGACGCATGCCTGAGTGTGGCGGACAGGTCGTTTCGCCAACGGATGCACGCATCAATCGCCACCGACCGGGTCATCGGCCGGCGGATGCCGCCCTGGCGGGCTTCGTTAGTCGCCCAGGCGAAGCTGGGCGGCAAGCTGGTCGGTGGTCGCGAATCCCTGACTGGCGGCCAGGACCCCTCCGGACTGATCGAGCACGACGGTCGCCGGAACAGTCATCACGCCGAAAGCCCTGGCCACCTCGGGCTGTTCGACTGCGTCGACAGCGATGACCCGCACTCGGTTGCGAGCACGCACCTCCAGCGCGGCGAGCGCGGGCTTCTGGGCAGTCCAGCAGGCGGCGCAGCCTGGGGTCGAGAAGGCGACCACGGTGGGGCGACCGTCCGGTACGGTCCCCAGCGACTCCCAGAGGGCGTCGCGGCCGGCGGCGCGCAGGCGCTCAAAGCGGTGCCAGGCCAGCAGGCGACCGGATAGCACCAGGGCCGTCACCGTCATGACCAGCACGCCCAGTATCAGAGCCCGCTGGAGGTCCAACGCCGGTCAGCGGCGCACAAGCGCCACTACGAAGCAGAGCGCGCAGAAGTCGGCGGCCGCGTCCAGGGCAACCATGATGACGATCGCGAAGGCGACGACCCAGGCAACTATCGGAAGGTGAAGCAGGAGCAGGGCGGCTGCCACCATCCAGGCAGCGCCGCCGAGGACGCGAGCGACGCGGCGCGTCTCATGGTCCTCATGAACCTCCCGCCGGCGCAGCAGTCCGGCCGGCTCGAGAAACCTCCAGGTCACCTGCCGGAAGATGTCTGCCGGCCACCAGAAGCGACCCACCAGCATCACCGCGCCTGCCAGCGCCAGCAAGACCGCAGCGCCGGGTGTACCGAGCAGGAACGCGACCAGCACGATGGCGACCATCGCCCACTGATGCACCTTGCGCGCAGTTACGTCGAAAGTCGGCACGACCATGCCTCGGTCGCTCACCTCCGCTCCAACCGGCCGGCAGGCACCGCTATTTCACCTCGACACGCAGCCTCGGGTCGATCACCACCTTGCCCACCCGGGTCGGGTGCAGCAGCTCCTGGAATGTGGCCGGGACGTCGGCCAGCCCGATCCGGGTGGTGACGATTTTTGCCACCTCAGGGCGAGCAGCGAGCAGCCGGAGCGCTTCCTCGAAGTCCTCGAATTGCGAGTTGATGCTGCCGGTGACGGTGATCTCGCGAGTGATCCAGAACACCGGCACCACCGTGACCTCCGCCACCGCTATGCCCAGGAGCACCACGCGGCCCCCGTGACGGGCCAGGTCGAGCGCCTGCTGGACCGCCTCCGGCCGTCCCGAGCACTCGAGGACCACGGGAGCCCCGTCAACTGCAGCCCGGGCCTCGCTCGATCGCGCGAACACGGCATCCGCTCCCAGCCCTGAGGCCAGCTCGCGCCGGATCCCCACCGGGTCGACCCCGTAGACGCGCCCGGCACCGAGCCAGCGCAGGCCTGCCACCGACAGCAAGCCGATCGACCCCAACCCGAGAACGATTGCGTCCTCACCCGAATCCATGCTCACCCGCCTGATGCCGTGGATGGCTACGGACAGCGGCTCGGCCAGGCAGGCAACCTCCGGGACCAGCCCATCGGGCAGCCGGCGCAGCCTGTCCGCCCGCGCGGCCATCAGTTCGGCATAGCCCCCCGGGCGCACCGTCCCTGCGCCCGTCAGCGACTCGATGCAGCGGTGGTAGTCGCCGGCCCGGCACTGGTCACACTCGCGGCAGCCCCCGCTGGGCTGCAGGACGGCGGCATCCCCGCGGCCCCAGTCCTCGACCCCGGCGCCGACCGACTCGACGATGCCTGCCACTTCATGGCCAGGCACCCCGATGAACAGACCCCGCTTGTACGACGTGAGGTCCGACCCGCAGATGCCGCAGGCTGAGACGCGGATCAGGAGCTCGCCCGTCTCGGGCTCCGGCGCGGGGATGTCCACGACCTCGAGGCGCTCTGCATCGACCAGGCTGACCGCACGCACCGCTACATAAGGCTCATTTCGGAGACGATCCTCAGCAGCGCGCACTGCACTTCGGGATCGGTCTCGACGTTGACCACGGCGGTTCGGCCGCTTTCGAGGGCTCGGGTCAGCGCCGGCCGCAGCTCGTCCAGCCGGGTCACGTGCTCGCCGTGCGCGCCCAGGCCCGCGGCCATCAGGTCGTACCGCGTGAAGCCAAGCTCGGCCGCCACCCGCGGCCCTTCGTAGCCCAGGCCGCCTTCGAACTCGTGCCTCACGTCGCCCCAGCCGGCGTTGTTGGAGACGACGACCACGATCGGAAGACCGTGCCGGACCGCGGTGTCGATCTCCATGGCTGAGAGCCCGAACGATCCGTCACCGACGAACAGGAACACGGGCTCGTCGGGGCGCGCAGCTTTGGCCGCGATGGCGAACGGCATGCCGACGCCAAGTGTGCCCAGGGCCGTGGTCGTCGACAGGAAGTGCCCCGGACGCTCCGCCGGGAAGTAGGCGAGCGCCCAGGCCAGAGCATCCCCGCCGTCTGCGACGAGAGTGGCAGCGCCGCCCGCCACGTCGGTCGCGAAGCGGGCAACTTCACGGGCCACGGCCCCTGCGTGCACCATGCTGCCCTCGTATTCATCGACCTGCTGGTCCCAGCCCATCTGCGAGGTGGCGACCAGCCGCCTGGCCTCAGCCAGCCACCGGCGGCGGGCCTCAGAAGCTCCACCCGAACCGAGCCTGTCGGCCAGATCGTCGGCCACGGTGGCGACGTCCCCGACCAGTCCCAGCTCAGGCCGGCGGTTGCCGCCGAGCCCGTCTGCGAGTACATCCACCTGGATCACCCGCTGGTGCGCGCCGAACAGTGGCGGCTTGCCGTAAGCAAGGTTGGCGTTGAAGGCGCTGCCCAGGACCAGCACAACGTCGGCCATGATGAGGGCGATCCCGCCGTGGACAAGCGTGCCCAGGCACCAGGGATGGCTGTCCGCAACCAGCCCGCGGGCGGAGCTGGTCGTCGTCACGGGGATGCCGGCCGCCTCGCACAGCCGCCCGACAGCCTCGCCCGCGGCTGACCAGAACGCCCCTCCCCCCGCTACGATCAAAGGCTGCTCCGCCGCCCGGAGCAGCGCGCAGGCGCGGTCCAGGTCGGCGTGCGCCGCGGTCGAGCGCGGGGGCAGGTCCGGGAAGCCTTCGGACGACTCTGACCAGCCAGCAGCTTCGCCGGCCAGCGCGTCCTGCGGGACTTCCAGGTATACCGCGCCCGGCCGGCCCGCGCGAGCCCGGTACAGCGCTTCTGCCAGGTAGCGTGGGATTCGCGCGGTCTCGTGGCAGGTGGCCGCCCACTTGACTCCTGGAGCAGCGATCGCCCGCTGGTCGAGGTCGGCCACCGCGCCCTGGCCAGCCATCTTGAGACCGGTTCGGCCGCCAAGGAGGACCATGGGCACATTCCAAAGACCCGAGTCGAAGAGTCCGCTAAGTGCGTTGGTAAACCCGGGTCCGGCGGTGGCCGTGGCAAAACCGGTCCGGCCGGTCGCCAGCGCCCAGCCTTCGGCCGCAAACGCGGCGGCCCCCTCGTGACGGTGGTCGATCACCCGGATCCCGAGCGGGACGCAGGCGTCCAGCAGCTTCATGATGTGGCCGCCGGCAAGCGTGAAGATGGTCTCCACGCCGGCGGCCTTGAGGGCCTCGGCTGCCAGCGTGCCGCCGGACGTTCGTGAAGGTTTGCCCGGCGTTTTCACAGGGGCCTGCTGCCCGGTGAAGTCTGAAATCGTCACGCGCCAGAGCATGACACGATATGCGCCGTGCCCGCGGGCGAGCTCACCACGCGCCGCCAACTCGTCCTGAACCTTCTGTGGTTCGCCTTCAACTTCCAGACCGCCGCCCTGCTGCCGGTCGTCGTGCCTGCGCAGGTGCTGCTGATCGTCGCACCAGGCTCCCTCGGCAGCGCCGAGCAGGCGGCGTACCTGGGTTGGCTGGCGGCCGCGGCGGCAATTGTCGCTCTCTTCCTGCAGCCGCTGATTGGGCTGCTCTCCGACCGCACACGCACGGTGTGGGGCCGGCGCCGGCCGCACATCCTCTGGGGCACCGCAGTCATGCTGCTGGGAGCCGCGGCGCTGTCACGAGCCGCCGGCCCATTGTCGTTCGCGGCGGCGTTCCTGGTGCTGCAGGCGGGCAACAGCGCCGCCATTGCGGCCTATCAGGCCCTGCTGCCAGACCTGGTCCCCCGCAGGCAGCGAGGCTCGGGCTCCGGCTTTCTCGGCCTGATGACGATCCTCGGCAACGCGGCGAGCCTTGGCCTGGCGGCGGTGCTCCTGAGCGATGCATCCGGCGGCCGGGCGGCTGCGATCACCTCCGGCGCCGCGGCTTACTACACCGTTACGATCGCGGCTCTGGCTCTGGCGTGCGGGGTCACACTTGTCGGGGTCGCCGAACCTTCCAGCCGAGATCAGCCGCCAAAACCCTGGCAGAGTGTTCGTACCACGCTGACCGCCTGGCTCGAGCCCTGGCGGAGTCGCAACTACGTGTGGGTGTTCGTGGCCCGCTTCCTGGTCATCATGGGCCTGACGCTGTTCATGACCTTCATCGAGTACTACTTCGCTCGGGTCGTCCACGTCACCAACTTCGTCCAGGCGACTGCTGCCGTCGCGCTCATAGCGCTGCTCGTGGCGGTGGTTGGGGCGGTGGGGCTGGGGCGGCTGTCAGACCGGGTTCCACGCGTACCGCTCGCCTTCGCCTCTACGCTGGTCATGGCGCTGGCGGCAGTGCTGTTCTGGGCCGGCGGGGGGAACATCCCGCTCTGGTGGCTCGGAGGGGTCTTCGGGCTGGGCTACGGCGCCTACTGGAGCGTGGACTGGGCGCTGGCGGTCGACTCACTGCCATCGATCAGGGCCGCCGGGCGCGACCTCGGCCTGTGGAGTCTGGCGAGCACGCTGCCGGGCATGGCAGCACCGGCGTTGGGCAGCCTGATAATCGGGGCCGGTGCCTCACTGGGCCGCACGGAGGCCGGATACCAGGGGGTGTTCATAGCCGCTGCCGTCTTCTTCCTGCTGGGCGCGGCGGCCGTGCTCGGCATCCGTGAGGAGGCCGGCGAGCTGATAATCGAGCGGTGAACGGCGTCCATGACATGGGAGGCATGCACGGCTTCGGGCCCGTGCCGATCGAGGCGGACGAGCCGGCCTTTCATGCGTCCTGGGAGGGGCGGGTGCTGGCGATGCAGCTGCGGACGCGCGGCAAGTGGTATCACCTGGACGAGTTCCGGAATGCGATCGAGCGCATCCCCGCCGCTCGATACCTTGACGCCGGCTATTACGAGCGCTGGCTGATCGCGATCGAGACCCTGATGGTCGAAAAGGGCGTGGTGTCGCCAGGGGAGCTGGCCACCGGCCTTGCGATGACACCCGCGGCCACGCCGCCGCAACGACCCCCCCACGACCGGCCGCCCCTCCGTCCGCGGTTCGACCCCGGAGGCCGCGTCGTGGCGCGGAACCTGCATCCCGAGAGCCACACACGGATGCCGCGGTACGTGCGAGGCCGGCGCGGCGTGGTGCGATCGGTCAACGGACCTTACCTGCTCCCCGATACCAACGTCCAGGGCGGCAGCCGCGACTGGGAGCCGGTCTACGCGGTTGAGTTCTCGGCCCTCGAGCTCTGGGGGCAGAACGCCAACAACGTGATCTGCGTAGACCTCTGGGAGAGCTATCTGGAGGCAGACGTGTGAGCGACCAGCATACGCACGACCACGGTCATGACCACGACCATGACCACGACCATGGGCATCACCCCGAGCCGCCGTCGGACGTCGAGGCGCGAGCGCTTGCGCTGGAGTCCCTCCTCCGCGAGAAAGGCCTGATCTCCGGCGAGGAGATAGACCGGATCGTGTCCGCCTACGAACACGACATCGGGCCGATGATCGGCGCACGCGTGGTCGCGCGGGCCTGGACCGACCCGGAGTATCGCCGGCGCCTGCTTGCCGACGCCGGGCCCGCGGTGGCGGAGCTGGGCCTGGGAGGCCCTTCAGCGACGAACCTGACTGTGATCGCCAACACGCCGGAGGTCCACAACCTCGTGGTGTGCACGCTCTGCTCGTGCTACCCATGGGCGGTCCTCGGGCTGCCGCCCAGCTGGTACAAGTCACCTGCCTATCGCTCGCGAGCGGTCAGGGAGCCGCGGGCAGTTCTCCATGAGTTCGGACTGGAGCTGCCCGACTCGGTCCGCGTAAACGTGTGGGACAGCAGCTCCGATCTGCGCTACATGGTCCTGCCGGAACGGCCCGTTGGGACCGAAGGGTGGAGCGAGGACGAACTGGCGGCGCTGGTTACCCGCGACTGCATGATCGGCGTGGCCAGGCCTCAGACGCCTGCGGCGGCCAGGTCGTGATCGACCGCGCCGTCGCCGACTCCCTTCCGCGCAAGAACGGCGAGCTCGTCTTCGAGGCGCCCTGGGAAGGCCGAGCCTTCGGCATGGCGGTGGTCATGCACGACAGGGGCGCTTATCACTGGGACGACTTCCGGGACCGGCTGATCGACCACATCTCGAACGCCTCGACGCCCTACTACGAGAGCTGGCTCGGCGCACTGGAATCGCTGCTTCTGGCGCACGGCATGATCGAGCCGGAGGAACTGGACGCTCGCGTCGACGAGTTCAAGCAGCTGCGACGAGACCCGGTCTTCTGACCCAATTTGGCGGCCGATTCGGGCCATCTGCCGGCGGATGGCCCTTCTGAGTGGCGGGATTCGGGCCATCTGCCGGCGGACGGCCGTTTTCCACGACTTCCAGCCGACTGCTCGGCGCTTGCCAACCCACCCGGTGGGGCCCTACCATCCAGTTCAACGAGCGCAACTGAGCTCTGACATCTCTTGGGAGAGGAGGTGCGTATGGCGAGTGCCACGAGCGGTACCAACGAGATCGTGTATCCGGACGGTCGCCGCGAGTTACGGGACGCGAGCGAGGTCGAGGACAGCCCGCTCTACAACAATGACCTGGCCCCGGTCCCCGTCGCGCGCCGCACGTGGAACACGTACAACTACAGCGCCCTGTGGATCGGCATGGCGCACAACATTCCGACCTACCTGCTGGCGTCCGGCCTGATCACGCTCGGGATGGCCTGGTACCAGGCGATCATCACCATCGCCCTGGGCAACCTGATCGTGCTGATCCCGATGCTGCTCAACAGCCACGGCGGCACCAAGTACGGCATTCCTTACCCGGTGCTGGCACGGGCGTCCTTCGGCGTTTTCGGCGCCAACGTGCCGGCGCTGCTGCGCGCCTTCATCGCGTGCGGCTGGTTCGGTATCCAGACCTGGATCGGCGGCGGCGCCGTATTCGTGCTTGCGGGCGTCCTGCTTGGTGATTCATGGACGAAGGCAGCGTCCATCACGATTCTGGGCAACACCTACCCGGGGACGCAGTGGCTGAGCTTCGCGATCTTCTGGATCATCCAGATGGCGATCATCCTGCGTGGCATGAACACTCTGCGGCGGTTCGAGAACTGGGCTGCCCCGTTCGTGCTCATCGTGGGCATCTTCCTCCTGATCTGGATGGTGATTTCGGCCCACGGCTTCGGCCCGATCCTGAGCCAGGGCGGCAAGGTGGGCTGGGGACAACCCTTCTGGACCTTGTTCTTCCCATCGCTCATGGCCATGATCGCGTTCTGGTCCACGCTCTCTCTGAACATGCCCGACTTCACGCGGTTCGGCGCCAGCCAGAAGCAGCAGATGCTGGGCCAGGTCCTCGGCCTGCCGACGACCATGACCTTCTTCCCGCTGCTGGCCGTCCTGATCACCTCCGCC
>Ga0126383_10000714_pt1 | contig 19171 bp, 15 predicted proteins | sample PanSoiMetPlot_35_FD_96882 | JGI IMG/M metagenome (GOLD analysis project Ga0126383, IMG submission 96882) | Tropical forest soil microbial communities from Panama - MetaG Plot_35 | ecosystem: Environmental > Terrestrial > Soil > Tropical forest > Bulk soil | place: Panama | collected 2016-02-17
GAGATCGTAAAGTCCGTCACGGCGGGCGCGCCTGGCGCGTGTGGCACTGTTACTTCGGCGTACGGTGTGACGCCTTCGGCCAGCGAATTGATGTGGTTTCCCAAGGGCTGCGAGTCGTCTTCCGAGCAGAAGTAGGCGCGGAACTTGTTATTCGTCGGGCCGGGCGCATAGGCCGGGGAGTTGAAGCCGTTCTGCGACTGCGCCACCGGCACGTCGAGGCCCGTGTCGGTGCCGGGAAACTGCGGATTGCCGCTCGCGTCCTCGTAGACGAAAATGATCCGGCACCCGCCGAAGCGATTCATCCCAGGCGGTACGGGCGCGGTCGGGTCCGGGGGATCGTAAAAGAACGTGAGGGTGTATTGCGGATCGGCCCGGTTGTAGTCGGTCTTCACATCGACGCGCACGTTGGTCACCAGGAACGCATATTCCTGGCCGCTTTCGCCTTGGCCTCTGCCAAGCGGAATGTCCACCAGGACGTTCGGTGTCGGGTTCGGGTCGGTCGCGCGGACTAGCTGCGGCTGCGAATAAGGCCCGTACGCAGCCAGATAGATCCGCACTTTCCGCTCGGTCTGATAGCTCTTGTCGCCGTTGGGAAACACCACGGCTGGCGACTTAGTCGAGATATTCTGGAACGCCGGTGCCCAGTCACCGCTGACCTGAGCGCTGGCGTCGAGCGCCACCGCCGCGCCGTCCATCGGCCCGTTCGCGCCGCTCGAAATATCGGGATCTTCCAGATAGACGTAAACCCCAGCAAAATTCTGCGCATTGGCCGACACAGCCGCTGTCCAAGGCACGTCCACTTCAACCGTGTGATCGCCGCGCCAGAATATCTCTGCTGTAAGAGGTGTCTGGACCGGAGGCGCGGGCACGCCGCCAGCGCCGCCGCCGCCACCCCCGCCCGCCTCGATGATCCAGGACCCTTGCGCGGGCGCGGCCTTGGGGCGGTGAGGCTTGGCGATCCGCGTTTTCGGGTCGTTCAGGACGATGGTCTTTCTCATGTGCTGTAGATCCCTCCAGCGGTGATGCGCGCGGTGCCGCCCGCGGCCGAGATGGCAAACTGCGTACTCCCGTCGGGAAACTTGTCCGGGGCGGTGGTGACGATGATGGTCGCGAACGGCCCCGCATTGAAGACCAGCAAGCCCCGCCCCTGGTAGTCCGCGAGAGGCAGCAGCGTGAGCGTGACGTCGTTGGCGGAAGTATCGGCGCGGATAGTCTGATCGGTGACGGCGAGAGCGAACGGACCCGCGCCAGGCCCCAGCACACGCACCGTGGGCGGCTGGCCGAAGACGTAGATCATGCGGTAGACGGCAAAGCCATCGTCGGTCTGATGGCCGTCGCGATCGATCAGGTAGCCGCCCACGAGCACCACCTCGTCGCTCAGGTTCGGCACCTCGGTGTGAAGCTGGATCGTCACGTCGGGCCTGGGCGCGTGGATCTCCGATGTCTCGCTGGGGTCGAGCCAATCCGGTGCCTCCACGATAAATAGCGAGGTCGTATCGGGGACCACGTCCCAGGGCGGCGAGATCTGGTGCGTGTGAGCATCGTTGTCCGTGACATAACGCCATTGCCCCGCGCCGGTATTGCGCAGGATGCGCACGATGCGGCCTTTTTCATCGCCGGGCTTCATGCCGGCCGACCCTGGAAACTGCTGCCGGTTGACGCTGTTGTCCCACATGGTGTTGGTGATCGAATTGGCATCGGCGGCGGTGGCCTGGGCATAGACGATCAGCACATCGCCCACCTGCACGGATTGCTGCGGGTCGGCGGTCACGCAATCCGGCGTCACCGTCAGCGTCCCGGTCGCGGGATCGAATGCCGTCACCTTGAAATTCCAGAGCGGCACCTCGCCCGCGACGTTGCTGCACACGAACACGTATTGGCCGATCCAGTTGTCCGTGGAGTTCAGAAAGTCGTAGCACAGGATTTTATTGGGGGCGGTCACGCCGTTCACCAGCAGGCCCGCGATCCCGGCGTGATACACGTGCTTGGCCTGGATCTTGACGCTCGTCGCCGCGCCTTCGGGCAGTCCCCTGGTCATCTGGTGGATGGGGCCGGGGATCGAGATGGTGCCGGGCGGGGCACCGGTGCCGCCGAACTGCAGCGCGATCTGCCGCCGGTCGCTTGCCGCCCAAACGTCGTAGCCCGTAAGCACCGCATCGGTCGAGGCAACCACCGTCAGCTCGACCTGCTGGCTTTTGAGGTCGGGCGCGATCCAGATGGCCGTCAGGTTCGATGGCACCGAAGGCTCGCCGTTATCGTCCCGCTGCGTCACCGCCGCGTACACCGTCATCGGCCCGTCCAGATTCCCTCCCGCGGCTAGCGCGATTTCGAGGATGCGCGGCTGCGTGTTCGAGGAGAACTGATTCATGGTCATCTTGCCCTGAACCCAGATGGTCGGCACCCAGACGCCGTCGGTCGAGATCTCGTATTCCTGCCACAGATCGAAGGTGCGCTCCCAGGGCGGATAGACCGGATCGCCGGCCACCGGCGCAAGCTCGTCGGGCAGCCAGGCAAGGCCCGTGGGCGATTGCAGCAATTCGGGCGGCGCGGGCGGCGGCAGTACGTCCACCGGCTTCGGACCCACCACGAGGTCGTACATATCGTCGGTGGTCGAGCTGACCTGGAAATCGATCGAGAAATCGGGGTTGAAGGCCCAGCGGCTGACGCGGCCTTCGGCGTAGCCGCTGTAAGGCAGCGCGGAATGAGTGAGCGAGACGATATCGCCCAATTGCGTGCCGAGAGCCAGCACGGTGCTCTTGAACTGGAAATTGCGCGCGATCAATTGTTCGTTGATCCCGCTGTCGGTGCCGTGCGGCCCCGAGCCCGAGCGCAGCCCGCCGATCTCCTCGCGCAGGCGCGTGGTGATGAGCCGCGCGCATTGGCTGAGATTGGAGACGCCCACGTAGTTGATGTTCTGCACCAGATATTGCGGCGATTCGGGCGTGCCCAGGTAGCCCGCATGATCGATGTCGTAGACCGTGCAGTTGTTCAATTGCCAGTTGTACTCCTCGTCCCCGAACTGGCCCACGAGCCAGTTGAAACTCGGTTGCAACGGAGCCACGGCCAGGCTGCGGAAGAGGATGGTGGCTTCGGTGAAACCGTTGCCCGCCAGCACGCTCGAGTTCACACGCACGATCGGCCACAGCTTGCCGTTCGAAAAGACCAGATTGCCGGCGCAGCAGTTGAGGATCTCGCGCAGCCAGTCGCGCACCGGCTTCTGCTCCTTGAGGACGCCGCGAAACGGGAACTGCAATTCGTTGCCCGACCCAATGAGCTTGGGCACCTGCGTGTCGCAGATCGCTGCCATCTGGATGGCTTGGTTCACATCGAAGTAGCGCTCCATCTCCTGGGCGGTGATCGCGTCCTGGTTCGAGGGATCGACGCGCAGGCCGATCGCCCGCAGATACACGTTGATCGCGACCCAGACGGAGTTGTGCAGCAGCGGAACCCAGTAGCGGTCGCCGGGGCCGCTTCCCCAGGCCCAGCCGCCCAGGCCCCCAGTTATGCTCACCACCATCTGGTGATCGGAGACCGAGGAAAGCTGGAGGCCTTTCTGGTCGGTGCGCCGGATCTCGCAGAGCGCGATGCCGCCCGCCCAGGTCGAACCTTTCGGAATGTAGGGCGTGAAGTCGGGGTTGAACCACTTGCCGTCCGGCCCCGCCTCGGAGATCCCCACGAAGTCTGAGGGGCCGGAAGGCTCAGTGCCGGTGAAGGCGCGGAAGCCCGCGCCGCGCAGCGGATCGTGCGGCGGCTGGCCGTCGAGCTTATGCCGGATCAGATCGGGGTTGTAGGTCGTGATCGGCCCTTCGCCCACGATGCCCAGCGCCGCGTAGAAGTCGCTCTCGTCGCGGCCTTCGGCTACGTCCGCATTCACCAGCATCGCCTCGTCGGTGAAAACCTCTTGCAGCGGGCGCTGGTAGACGGTATCCTGCACCACGCTCACGCTCGTCATGGAGGACCGCCCGAAGCCGAACACGCCCGTCGAATTGTCCTTGATGCGCACGGCCTGCGGCGGAAAGACCACGCCGCCGAAGGAATGCGGCACGCCGCGCGCCACGCAGGCGTCGTAGGATTTGTCGCAGTCGGTAAACGCGCTGGTCGAGGGGCACCAGCGGCCCTTGTAGACCTTCCAGCAGGTGCGCAGCACCTTACGCGAGGGATAGGGCAGCGTCATTTGGAAGACGCCGTCGGCCACGTTGATCTGGAATTTGCCGCTGGTGTCGAACTGCCAGTTGGTCATGTACCCGGCCCACAGGTCGAGCAGGGATTGGTCCTGCACGTGGTAGAGCGTCAACTGGACCGCCGCCGCATAGAGGCTCACCTGATTCACCAGCTTCGTCCACACGCCGTCGGCATTGCCGAAATTGAAGCTGCCGGCGTCGGAGCTTTCGCCCAGCGTCTGCGAAATCCCGCTCCAGTCGAGCATGCGCGGCAAAAACAACTGGCCGTCGATCGTGCACCGCTGATTGGATACGTAGAGGATGGTCGCGCCGTCGCGCGCCGTGATCCTGACGAGGGGAATGATCTGCTGAAACTCGCTCTGCAAGGCCGTCGTGAGCGATGCATCGGGGAAGCGGTTGAGCCGCACGCGCGAGGTGTAAGCCACCGTGGTTTCGGGCTGCTCCAGGAACGTGATGCCCGGTCCCTGCGTCAGCAGCGCCACCATGTGATCGAAGGCGAGCGTCGGGTCCCCGTAGCGCACCGTGTAGGTGGTCTGCCCGATGGGCTCGTACATCACCAGCGGGAAAAGCGCATACACGCCCTGCGCCTGCTCCCAGTGCGCCTTGAGGTCGTCGTATTCCCGGCACGATAAATGGTTTTTGGCGAAACGGAAGCGGCGCGGCCCGTAGGGTGCCATCAGGAACCGCTGCTCGGTCTTGAGTCCCGCCTGGCTGAAAGTGTGGGTGACGATTGGCGGCTCGTAGTCGGCTCCCGTTCCCCAGTCGGGCTTGATGGGAAACGCTCCGATGGTGGGCGGCGTGGGAATCGGGATCGGCCCGAGCGAGTCCTGTAAGGCGGGTCCCGCCAGGATCAGCGCGCCGGCCATTATGTGATCTCCCGCAGCCCGAGGCTCACGGTGGCGCCGAAGCTTCCGCTGGTGATCTGGCCGCGTTCATGGCCGTAGGTTTCCGTCCAGGGTCCGTCGAAAGCTACGGTGTAGCGCCCGACGGTGTTCTGGCCGGTCGGGTCCCAGCTAAACGGCGGCACCGTCTCGCGCAGATTGTAGAAGTAGAACGCGCGGCCCTGGTGGTTGTAGAAGAACGTGCGCAGCGCCTGCCAGTCGTCGGGCACCAGCATCTGCTGCATGGTGAAATAGCGCCGGTTGTTCTGCGCCAGCGCGTTGCGGTCGCTCGATCCGTCCGGGTACATGTTGAGGTCGCACTCGAGGTGCATCTCCTCATGAAAGGCGCGCGAGAGCTTGGCGGGCATCACGTCGGTCGGCTGCGCGGGAGTGAGGTTGCCGGGCATATCAGCTTAAGAGTGTCAGCGGTTCCTGCATCGCCTGCGTGGTGGTCAGGCGGCTGTCCCCGGCCGACGCCGCCGCCGAATTGGCCATGGCGATCGCCGAGGGGTTGCCTTGGATGGTTTGCACCATCAGCTTTTGCCATTGATCGGTGATGAGGCCGGAGGCTCCGGGCACGCCCAGGCTCGTGCCTGCCCTCAGACCCATGGCCGAAGCGACCGCCGACTGGTACTGGTAGGTGGTCGGGCCGGTGTACGGATTCTGTACCTGCACGCCGCCCTGATAGACCGGCTGAAGCTGCAAGCCTTGCGTGGATTGCGCGATCGTCGCCGCATACATGGGGCGCGGCATATTCGCCGCTTGGCCGGTCGAGAGCGCATACAGGCGCACCAGATCCTGGATCTCCTCCGACCGCACGCCCACCGACACGCTGCCGCCGTATTTCTGGTCGATGATCTGCTGAATCTGCGTCAGGATTCCGCGGTTCGAAATATCGATGCCGTAAACTTGCTTGATCTGCTGCCGGATTCTTTCCTGCTCGGTCTTGACGAACAACCGCACGATGCCGGTAATCGCGCCTACGCCCGCGCCGATCGCCGCCCCGATCGCCGCCCCCATCGGCCCGCCAAACCGCAGCCCGATCATGCCGCCCGCCAACGCGCCGCCGCCAATATCCATCGCCATACCGCCGAACCCGCCACGCTGTACGCCCGCCATGAAGAGACCGAGCCCCGCGCCCGTCAACGGTCCTTGCAGCCAGCCCATGCCCATCATCTGGCCCAGCTTGATTCCCGCCAGCGCACCCCCCGCGACGGTGAGCGGCGCGGCTCTGCGGCTCACCCCCGCCGATATTAGTGCCATACCGGCCATGGCCGAGAGATCCGCCACGCCGCGGGAGGTGAGCACGCTGCCGAGCGTGGTGCGGCCGGCAGCGGTGCCTCCAATGCCGAAGAGGTCTTTGAGGTTCTGAAGGTGCATCAGTCTCCCCAAGCCCGCTTGCGTCGTCCCGCCGCCGCCCCCCATGGTGCCCACGCTCGTTCCCAGCACGCCGGGAATGCGCGTGAGAATGCCGGCCTGCTTGGCCTGCGCGATCTCCGACGGCGTGGCGCCCGCCGTCACCGCGCCTCCGAAAATATCCGGCGGCGGCGGCAGCTCGGGCATCTGCGCCGCTGCGAGCGTCGGGCTATAGGTCAACTGCCCGGCCTGGACCGAGAAACCGGGCGGCATCGGAAATTCGCGGGTGGCGCGCGCGGTGAAGGTCGGCGCTTCTGGTGCAGCCATATAGCTCAGCGCACGGGCCACGTATGCCTGTGTCTCGGCTGGGAGTGCGCGCCCCCGCGCGATGTACCGGTCGTATTTCGCCGGTCCCATGTTGTAAGCGGCCAGCGCACTGGGGATATCGCCGCCATAGCGGGTGAGCAGTTTCTGAAGGTATTGCGCGCCGCCAAGGGCACTCTGGTATGGATTGAACAGGTCGGTGACCCCGAGATCAGCCGCGGTTCCGGGCATCAACTGGAACAACCCCCTGGCCCGTTCGCCGCTTCGGGTCAGAGGCCCGATCGCCCCCGGTATCAGGTTCGACTCCGCCCGCGCCACGGCCCGCAGCAGCGGCTCGGAGACGCCCGTCGCGGAACTGGCCTTCTGGATCGCGTCGCTGGCCTCGCTGATGTCGGCGCTCGACTCCACCATGCGATCGGCAGAGCCCTGGTGCGAAATAGTCGCATCCGAGAACCGATTGACCGCATTGCTGAACACGATCGACGACACGTTATATACACCGGCAGCGTCGGCGATGCGGCTCGCGCTGCCCTTGCCGCCCGCTTCAGGGAAGGTGACGCCACCTTCCCCCCGCGCCGGGTTGTAGGATTCGGGCGGCGGTCCCGGCGGTCGCGGCGGCATCCCGCGTCCCAACAGCACGCTTAAAATGCCGCCGCCGCGCGTGATCTGCTCGGTGGGACGCCCGTAGCCCGCAGCTTCGGTGGCAAACGCCGCCGCCTGCGAACTGAACAGATTCCGCGCCTCGCCCAGTGCCAGCTTCTTGAATACGTCGCCTAGGGCCTGCCCGATGGATTTGGTCTTCTGGGTGAAGGCGTCGAAGATCTCGTCGAACCCGCTTTTGAAAACTTCGTAGACCCGCTTCTGGTCCTCGATGATGGCGTCGTTGGCTTTCTTCCAGCCCTCCAGCCGGTATTTCTGAGCGTCGTCGAACGCCTTCTGGTCGATCACCTGCTGCTTGGCGACCATCTCGGCGTGCCGCGCGGCAATGGCTTCGTCCACGTCGATCCCGGCCTTTTCGAATAATTCGCGGTTGGCTTCGAGCAGCAGCTTCTGTGCTTCGAAAACCTGCTGTAGCTGGTTATCCTCGACCTTGGCCACGGCCTGCGCCGAGCGGACGCGCAGATCGGTGATGCGGTCGATCGCGGCCACCTTCTTGCGCAGGTCCTGCTCGTCGAGCGCTTCGATATAAGCGATCTGTGCTTCGTACGACCCCTTGATCCGCTCCACGTCGAGCTTGGTCTGCTCCGCGATATCCTGCTTTTTCTTTTCGAATAACTTGGCTTCCGTCTCCAAAGCTCGGGCGTCCAATAGCTCTCTCCGTATTTTGGCGGCGTCCTCCCCGGTGATGACCTTCTCCTGGAGCATCTTTTCCAGCTTGTTGAACAGGTCCCGGTATTTCACGAGCACCGCTTCAGCCGGCGAGTTCAGGGCCTGGAGCAGCGTCTTGCCGGCCTGGTCCGACCATTCCTGGACGTGCCGCTGCACCTCCTCCAGCTTCTCGGGGAGGTTCTCCTTCAATACCTGGGTGGTGCCGGCTTGCATGGGGCCGATCGGCCATGCGGTTCCGGGAATCACGCCAGCATATCCGCCCGCGGCTTCGGGCGGCGGCTTGAAGATCGATCCCATCAATTTCTGACCTTCGGCGGCCAACTCCGCGAATTTGTCCTTGAGCGTTTTGGAGAATTCGCCGACCCAGTCCCCGACCGCCTTCTTCACGTCTTTTTCGCTCGGCATTTTGAGGTCGCCCAGGCCCAAATGCTTGAGCACCCACTTGTCGATCGCATCCTCCTGCACGAGGTTGAAGTCTTTGAATTTTTCGCCCAGCTTAGCGATCGCGTCCCCGATCTTGTTCAGCGCGTCGGTAGAAGAGAACTTGTAAATGGCAAATGCCAGCGCGGCTATGGCCACGGCCGCCGCAATCAGTTCGGGATTGAGACTGATCAGCGCGACCGTCAATTTGCCCAGCGTCCCCACCAAGCCCAGCAGCGGCTCCGCTACCCCCACGATGATGCCGAGTGCCGTCCCCAGGGCCGTGAACGCCGCCGTCAGCGCGGCGATATTGACGATGCGCTCCTTGGTCTCCTCCGGCAGTTGTTCGATCTGCGCGATCACCCCGGCCAGCGGCGCGGCCAAGTTTTGCAGTTCGCGCGCCAGATTCTCGATGGCTGGACCGAAACCTTTCGGACCCGCCAGTTCCGTCGCGGCATAAACGGCTTGATCGCCCAGCACCTTGAAAGACTTGGCTGCGTCGTTCACCGAAGCACCCGCGCCCCCGGTCTGCTGCTTCATGCCCTGAAGGATCGTGCGCAGCGTTTCCATTGGGTCGAGCACGCCTTCCTTCATGTATTTCTTTACTTCCTCGGTGCTCACGTCGCGGCCCAACTGAGTGCTCATTGCCTGTTTCAGCGCGGTCATCACCTTCACGCCTTCAGCGGGCAGCTTGCGGATGAGGTCCATCGCGCTGACGAAATCCTTGGCCATCACCCGGCCGAAGATAGCCACGATCGAGTTCACGTCCTCCATCGAGCCGCCCATGGCGGTGACCTGGTCGGTGATGATTTTGAGCGTGGCCGGGATCTCCTTGGCCTGCATGCCGAACCCGGCCAGCCGGCGGCCCGTCTCTTCCAGATCCTTAAATCTGAAAATGCCCTGGTTGGCCACCGCGCGGATCTCTTCGAAGACCTTCCTCGCGTCCTCGGCGGAACCGATGAAATACGTCATCATCTGCTGCGCGCGGCCCAATTCGGAGGCGATCTGAACCATGCCGGCCACCACGCGCCCCACCCCCAGGCCCGCCAGCGCCGTGGTCAATTCGCCGAAGGCGCGCGTGGTGTGCTGAACCGAGACGCTCACGGAGTTCACCGCCTGGGTCGCCTGCTGCGAACTCTTCTGGGCGGTGGGGCCGGTCTGGGCGATGGACTGATTGAGGGCGTTAACGTTCTGCTGCGCCGTCTGGCTGTTGAAATCGACCTGGATGTAGATGTTGTTAGCGGCCATGGCGCGTCGCTTTCTTCATCGCTTCCTCTTGGTAGCGGTTGCGCTCCTCGGAAAGAAAGCGCAGCAACAAAAACTCCGGGTAGGTGATATCGGAAAGGCTAACCGACACCCCCGCTTGCAGCGCGAAATCCAGGTCGATGGTTTGCGAGATCAATTGTCCTGCGGGCGACGCCATATAGTCGTCCAACTGCGACAGCGGGCACTCCTCGCAGCGCGCGGCGTCCTTGCCGACCCACAGGTCTCGCATCAGCACGTCGGGGCATTCGGTAGGGCCGGGGCAAAGCTGGTCGCGGCGCAGCATGCGGTGGAAGATGAAGCGCGGCGACGGCGAGTCCGGCCAGCCGCCCGCGCCCGCTAAAAATTTGTCTCGTCATACTTCGGCAGCACCTCTTGATCGATCGCCGCGATGACCGCGCGGATGGATACGTCTTTATGGATATTCGGCACCGCGCCCAGATACCCGTCGCCGCGCCCGCCGCACTTATCCCACAGCGCGGCGCTTGACTCGAGATTGGTGCGGATCTCCTGCACGTTGTAAGGGTGCGTGAGCACCTTGGTCGCGCGCTGCAGCGAACGCACCTCGTCGGTCGTGGGAATCCTGATAGTATGCCGGAACTCGCCCCACAACAGCGTGTTGAGCCGTATCTCGGCGTCTTCGGCGTGCAGATCCACGCCCAGCACGTCGCAGGTCGAAATCGTCTCGACGATGCGCGTGGCTTCGGCCACGGTGAGCTGCGGTGCTCCGTTGAGCTTGATGGCCTCGTAGAGCTTGGTGTCGCCTTCGGAGTTGTCGATCTCGTCCTCGCTCACGCCGCGGCCCAGGTTGCGCCTGAGGATCTTGCGCCGCCGGCGGTGCACACCCCATTCCTCGTCGGTGGGCCAGCGCACCGTAATGTCCGTCTTGCCGGCGGCGGTGCGGAGGCCGATCGTAATCGTGGTATTTGGATCGAACATGGCGTATCCCTTTCACCCTGTGGGACTTAGGCTAATTCGCTACAATAGTATTGTTATGCACAAAATCATATTTGCCCTGATTTGCTGCAAGTTTCTGCTTGCGGGAGAGCCGCCCAAGGACTCGCCAAAGGTTCGCTGGAAAGCCTGCGATGCGGCTCATGACCACATTCGGAGTGCCCTCAAGGCCCCCAAGACTGCGGAGTTCCCCAACTGCTACCGGCACGATGAGCTGGTGCACACCGATCGCCTGGGCGATCAGGACGGAGGCTACGCGGTGACGACGTACGTCGATGCTGAGAACAGTTTCGGCGTGAAGCTGCGCGGTTTCTATATGTGCGCGGTCAATATGCCTGACGCGGACCATGTTCAAACCCAGTGCCTCGAAACCGACGCAGACCATAAGAAAACACTCAGGCTCTTCTAGAGCCCCAGAATGGCGTCGTGCGTGGTGGTGGCCGACATGGTGATGATAGGCGTCACCCCATCGGTCGGCTGCAATGCCGTCACGCCGCACTGCACGGTCACGATGTTGTTGTCGTCGCCGTTGATCACGCTCTGCATGCGCGTGCGCGGCAGGGTGATGGTGAAGCCGTGGAAATTGCTGGCGTCGATCGAAGCGCCTTTGACCCCGAACGTGGCCGGCCCTTCGGTCTGGTTGATGAGGTTGTTATATTCCTGAGAGCCTTTCTGCGCGCGCGCCACGAAGCTCAGTGTCATCTCGCGGATACCGTATTCCATGCGGCCTCTGACCGCATAGCCGTTCTGCGTGCCCGAGCCGGGATAGAGGCCGGTATCCAGCCGCACGTTGTTGTTCCAGCGGAACTCCAGGCTCATGAAAGTCTGCGACAGCACGTAGTCGATGCCGTTGATGGTGATCGAGGCGCCCGCCGCGTTCAGGAAATGCTCCGCCGTCACGGTCGGCAGCGGCGTCAAGCCGGGCGTTTGCACGTGCCCCGATCCCGGCAGCGTGCAAGCCACGCGGCAGTTGGCGCGCCCCGGCCCGCTCGACATGGTGAGCGTCCAATCGCCCACCACGCAGCCCACCAGCGCCCGGTCCACCACCGAATTGGGCGAGGGCCGGATCAGCTCGTCGTAGGTGAAACAGGGCAGGTTGATGCAATTGACCGCGGGGTCGTTGGGCACGGCGGCGTATGTCCAGCCGGTGCCCGCGGCGGTCTTGGTGGCCTTGCCGGTCGAGAAGCAGAACAGCCACGCGATGAATTCGCTCGAAACGTATTTCTCCAGAGCCACGCTGGCGTCCTGATAGGACGGAAAGACCTGGCTCGGGAATTCGTTGCCCTTGCCGATATCGAGCGCGTTGGTTTCGTTGACCGGGTTCACCGCCGAGAGCGCCGGGTTGACCTTGGTCAGGCTCCACAGATCCGTGATGACGTTGGCGGTCGGCACGTCCGTCTGCGGCTTGAAGCCGAATGCGATCTGCGTCTCTTGGACGTTGGCGGGGCAAGATGTCGGTCCCGCCAGGGGTGCAGCCACGCCCGGCGGCGGCGGTTGGGGAATCGGTGCTTTGGGCGGCGTCATAATCATTCACCTCCTAAACCTCACGGGCTCGGCCAGTCGCCCGTCTCGGCTGTTTCCGTCAAAATTACTCCGTAGTCCACGCCCTCGGTGTCCGTGCGCCGGCCAGTCGCCGTCACTTCGGTAACTAGGAGCCCCGGCAGAATGGGGCAATAGCGCCAGACCAGGCCGTCGCCCGGCACCGGCACGCCCGCCATGATGGTGTCGATCAGGTCGAGATCGGATTGATCTGGCAGAGCGCGCACGCAGATTTCCACCACGTGCGTATATTTGGTCATTTCGCCGCGATCGATGCGCGAGTCCGTCCAGATCACCAATAGCTGCCCCGGCTGCATCTGGTAAATCGCCGTATCCACCGAATTGGCGGTCGGGTTCAAATCGATATACGCCCGGATCGGATTGACGGGCGCGAGTGCCGCCACTACCTGGGGGATGTTTCCCAGCGTCGTCGCCATCGCATTCACCAGATCTCGCAGGCGTCCCATATCGTCATGGCATATTGAGCGTGGATGGCCGACGGTTGGTCGGCCCCACCGGAATCCACGCCGTGTTCACGTATTTCCCGTACTGCACCGTAGTTTCGTCGAACACCGCTTTCGCATCGGTGAGCGCGAAGCCGATCATCTGGTCGTAGCCGTTGGCGCGCAGCGCCTTGGCACGCTCTTTGCGTGTCGTATTCTCGGCGCGGATTCGGCCCGCCGCCGCCTTGCGCAGCGTGAAGTTGGCGATGGTCGCGCCCGTCATCCGCATGTCGCGTTTGGGACGCTTGTGCAGCACGGCCTGCTTGATGATGGCGTAGCGCACCGAGAGTTTCAGCGCAGGCTGGCCGGAAGCGTCCACCGCTTTCGACCAGCGGTCTTTCTGCTCGGCCACCATCTTGTCGCCGATCGCTTTCAGTTGCGGATCGCTCAGATTCGGGCCGCGCACGCGCCCCGTTTTCTGCACCTTGATGTTCACGCTGTTCGCCATTAGAGCACCGGCCCCGCTTCTTGCAGGACGATCACGGAGAACTTGACGGCCAGGGCCATGATGCGCACCACTTGATACGTCTTGCCGTCCGCTTCGACCGTGTCGCGCAGCGCGGGCGGCGCGGCGAGGTCGGAATTCTGCACGTCGATGTGGCTGTAGCGCCCCGGCGACACCTCCTCGTCCGATGCGCCCTCCTTCCACAGCACCGAGATGGTGACGGCCTGCGCCGTGTCTCCCTGCGGCAGGTAGGTGACCTGCCGCCCGAAGGTCGCGATCTCGGCGGGCCAGAACGCGTCCGGCAAGTAGGAGTCGATGAAAGGATTCGTCGCCATAACACCTCGATGCGCCTGCGCCCCCGAACCCCCAGTAACGATTCAGAGGCGCGTGGCGCGTTCCGCTGGCACGCGGATCTCTACAGAACCCTGGCCATAAAGGATGCGTTGGGCCGGAAGGGCACCATGATGGGCGCGCTTTGCAGCATCACGTAGCGCACGCTCGGGTCGTACTGAATCCAGCTTTTGACGTAGTAGGGCACTGGCTGCAATCCGATCTCTTCGTCGCGGATCGCGCCGTATGCCTGCACGCCCTCGAGCGACGGTGAGCAGAGGATCACCGTGCCGGCCGGCAGGATCGGCACCTCGTTGCCGGTCGCCGGATCGACGTACCAGCCGGAATAGACGAAGATGTTGAACCCTTCGATGGTGCCCATGGGCACGCCGCCTTCGGTCACCTGGGCGGCAAACTGCATGCTGGGCTCGTCGGTGTAGCGGCGGAAGATGTTCAAGACCTGCGTGATGCTCGAGTCCGCGCGGAAGATCTTCCAGACATCCGAAGTCATCACTACGTCCATGGGAAAGGTGCCGGTGTCCTGCAACACGATCTGTGCCCAGTCCTGGAGGTTGTCGAGGATCTTGGCGGTGCCGGTGCTCCACAGCGTGGAGGCTACGATGGTGTGGGTCGCCGAGCGCTGGAAATCGATCACCTGCGTTGGGTACTTGTCGCCGGTAATCGTGCTCTTGCCCGTGGCCAGCACCTCGCCGCACATCACTTCCAGGCGGCGGCGCAGCATGTTCAACTGGTCCTGCATGTCGAACGCAATCAGCGCGCGGATACGGTCGGCAGGCGTCATCTGCCCGCCGATCTGCTCCCCAGGCATGCGCTTCAAGGGCCGGTTCATGTCGAAGACCCGCTTGTCCTTGACGTAGGCGGGCGTGAAGGTGTTCGTCACGTATCCTTGCGTTGCGACTACCTGCCCCTCGACCAGCGGCGAAACGAAGGGCGCCACGCGCCGTTTGCCCTGGATCACGTCGAAATGGATCTGTTCGGTCGCCTCGGCTTGCGTGATGCCGAAAAAGCGATCGAGCAGGAACTGTGGGTTGCCCAGCAAACTCTGGAGCACGGCAGTCAAAACATCCGTACTAAAGACATCAGCCATGGTGGCTTGCCTCCGCTTTCACTGGGTGTTCATGGGTCATGCGACCCGCCGCCTGTGCCAGAGGAACGGCGGGCCGCGCTTCCTGGTTGCTTTATTTCTTGGCGGGCGGCGGCGACTGCGCCTGAGAGAGTGCTTCCTCGCTCTTTTTGACGAACTGCGCCCGCTCCTGCTGCTGCTGCTGGTAGAGGTCGGCCAGTTCCTTGGCTTGCTTGGCCTCCAGGTCGCGCAGCGCTTTGGCTTGCTTGGCCGCGAGTTCGGCGGCGTCTTCGGCGGCTTTTTGGTGCGCTTGCTCCTCTGCCGTGAGCTTGCGCTCACCGTAGGCCGCGATCGCCCAGGGCGGTTCGTGCCTGGCCGGGGGAGGTTCGGGCGCGGCAGGCCGCAAGGCGTCGATGCCGGCCTTGATGGCCGCGACCTGCTCTTTGAGAACTTCCGCCGCGTCTTTGGTCGCAAGCGCCTGCGGCAGCGGCCCGCTCGTGGCCGGGAGGCTGATCATCGGCACCAGCAAGCCCGACCGCTGTTCGACGGTCAGCACGTAAATGCCGAAATCCCAGAGGTTGGCCGCGTCCGAAGCCGCGCCGCTCACGCTGAAGGTCATGGCGGTGTCGAGGAACTTGCCCTGCGTGTAGACGATGGCGGTTACGGCAGCGCCGGTGCCGGTGTCGATGTCCTGCGCCAGGATGACACGCTGCACCGCCCCGGTGGCTACGGTGGTCAGGTTGGTGGAGGTGGTGATCGGGACGCCCGACAATGGCCCGAACAGCACCGTGCCGCGCTTCAGCACGCCGAGCGAAGCGGCGATCTTCGCGCTCTGCGAAACCGTTTCGCCCGCCACCAGCGGATCGAAATTGTAGGTGTCGGCGCGAAAACTCGCCACGTTGATGGGATTAACGGAAGGTGTTGCCATGTATCAATCTCCTTTACTGAACGTGCAGCCGCTTGCGCTCCTTGGGCACGAACGCCAGGATGCGCTGCACCTCCGCGGCCGGCGAATCGTCTTCGCGCGCATCGCCCGGTATGCCCACCTTGGGGTTCGGGATCTGGCCCATCCTGGCTTCTAGAGTGTTGGGCTTCGGAGCGACTGCAGCCGCCGCTAGCAGTTTCTTCGCGGCATCGACGGTGTGGTTGGTTTCGAGTGCCAGCGAGCGGGCCAACTCCTCCCGGCCGCGCGCTTCCTCGCAGGTTAAAATTGCAGCGATCCGCTGCCGTTCTTCAGTTGGCTTAATCAAGTCGCCTTCTCCTTTCGGAACGGGCCGGTCATCGGGTTCCTGCTCCGTTCCCTCGCTTTCGTCTCCCTCTTCTTCGTCTGCCTCGTCGCCGTCGCCGTTTTCCTTGTCCTGCGATTGGCCGCTGGGCGGGCAGCCAGGATCGTTGTTCAACTGCTGGTCCTCGGTCTCCTTCTCCAGTTCGTCTTCGTCCAACTGGCCCTCAAGGCGCGGCGCGGTGCCCAGTGCCACGCGCAGCCCCGCCCGGTCTCGGATCTCGCGGATCGGGCCGGGACCGTCGCTTCCGCCTAACAGCGCTTCCAGGGAACCGAGCGAATCCGCCATGCCGACGGCGACGGCAGAGCGGGCCGGGAGTACCGCGCCTCGACCGAAGTCGCGGGCCACCCGTTCTTCGCTGGTCCCCCGGAACTTGGCGACCTTTTCGATGAACACCTGCGCCATGGCATCCACCATCTGCTGAAGCTGGTCGCGGCCTTCGTCGGTCGCCGGGTCGGTGCGCTTGAGCGGGCTCTGCGACGATACGATCTCGTAGCGCTTCACGCCTCGCCGCTCCTCGGCGTTCGTATCATCGACCACCGTCGCCAGCACGCCGATCGAGCCCAGTTGCGCGGTTTCATCGGCCACGATCTTGCCCGCCGCCGCCGCCAGCCAATAGGCACCCGAGCCGGCCAGGCCGTCCACATAGGCGGTCACCGGCTTTTGCGCGGTGGCCGCGCGGATCATGTTGGCCAGCTCGTTGATGCCGTCGATCTGCCCGCCCGGCGAGTTGATCGCGAGCACAATCGATTGCACCGCGGGATCGTCGAGAGCCGCCCGCAGGTCGATCGCCGCGTCCTCGATCGCGGTGCCGCCCAGCAGCCACGTGAAGATCGACCGGTAGCGGAATAAGGGGCCGCGAATGTCGAGCACGGCGGTGCCGTTGTGGTTCTCCACATCGCGCCCGTTTTCAACCGGCTTGCCCACGCGCGAAATCACGGCCTCGAAATCGGCGTGGCGCGCCGTGCGCACCAGCGCCTGGATGGCGCGCGGCGTGATCGCCCAAAGACGGTCGTCGGAAAATACCTCCATCGCCAGCGGCACGTCGCCTGCGCTTTCCTCCTCCGGCATGTCTACGTCGGCTCCCTCACCGCCGTCTCCTCCGGCTGCGCCGGGAAGCCGAACGACTTCGGCGGCGTCGTCGGCTCCTGCCACAGCCCCGCTTCCTGCAACCTCTGTTTTTCGATCGCCCGCTGATCGATGACGTCGTTGTAGTCCAATCCCTGCTCGGCGCATTCTGCCTCCAACGTCGAGATGCCGGTCGCAAGACGCACTTGCGCGGCCTCGGCTTCTTTCACGGGGTCGATCCAACCCCGGCCAGGCCCGATCCATTTGGCGCGCGTGTACAACGCCCGCACGCTCCGGTTGTCGAAATCGGGCGCATCGATCAGCCCCGCGTGCACGGCCTCTTCGAACCACAATTCGTAGACCTGCTGCGCCCAGTACGTCGTCAGCCAGGAGCGGCGCGTGGTGAAGTAGCGCCAGGACTCGAGCAGTGCCGCCCGCGCACTCGAATAGTTCGTCTTCGAATAGTCCTTCATCAACTGCTCGTAGGGCAGTCCCATCGAGATGCCGATCTGGCGCAGCACGAATTCCGAGAATGCGGCGAACTGCGGCGCGGGCCGGTCGGGCGCAAACGGGACCATCTTGTCGCCGGGATAGAGCGGGATGAAGGTGCCGCCCTCCAGTTGCACGCGGTATTCGTTCTTGGCCGCTAAGTAGGCGTTGGCGTCGCCGCCCACCATCTCCGAGAGCGTCGTGGGATCGAGCGGAGTTTCAATAATGCCCGCCACGAGCGCATTGACGATGGCCGATTGCAACTCCGCCCGCTGGTAGCTGTCGAGCATTCTGAATTGCTCGATTACCGGTGTCAACAGCGGCTTGCCGCGCGTCTGATCCACGCGGTCGGGCGAATAGATGTGCAGCACGCGCTTCCGCCCCCAATCCGTCTCGGCCGGGATCGTCACCCATTCGCCCGCAATGCCGCCGATCGCCGGGAAAAACATGGCGGGCCAAGTGGAAATCTTGCGGATGTGATAGGCCAGGGGCCGACCGTAGTTGTCCATCTCGACGCCGCCGCGCAGGCAAAGCGTGGGCGTCATGTTGCCGGGGTTCGAGAGCCGGTCGGGATCGACCAGTTGCAGGCACGTCTTGAATTGCGAGGTCTGCGGCCGGTCGATCCACAAAGGCAGCGCCAGGGCTTCGCCGTTTTGCAGCACCGAGCGGTAGACGAGCGTCGTCAGGCCGGTGAAGGTGAGCTTGCCCGCCACATCGATCGCGGTGGTGTCGGCCCAGGACTTCCACAGGCTTTCCACGCTGCGTCCCCAGCTTTCCGCCCATTCGGGAGTCTTCCCGAGCCCGCGGTAGTCGGGCCAGCACGACAGGCGCAGCGCCGCGCCGATCACGTTGTCGAGCACGGTCTGAAACGCCCCGGCGGCGATGCCGGTGTTGCGGTCGAGATCGCGCGACCGCGCCACCAGCGTCCCCATGTCGCTCAGGATTTCGGCGTCGGCCGCGGCGCGGATCGGGAGCCAGTTGGATAGCTGCTTGCGAATCCACGAAGCGCCGCTATAAGGCGTGTCGCGGTAGCCGTAGCGGCCATAGCCGTAGCCCATCCCGTAGTCGGAGCCGCCGTCGGTCGATTGCGCGCGCATCAACGGACCGAACAGGCGCGCCAGCATACCCCGCTTGCGCGGGACGAGTTGCGCGCCGTTTTGCGGGACCGGGCTCATTTATGGCCAACCGAAAAAGCTGAATGGCTTGCGCACTTTAGCGCTGGTGCCGTCGGTGCCGTTGCCCGCTACCACGCCTTGCAGATAGTCGATCAGGCGCTGCAAATCGGCGGCGGTGGTGGCGGTATAAGTAACCCGGCCCAACTGCGGCGTTTCCACCCCCGAGGGAAGCTGGCCGGTGAGCAGGTTGAAATACGCCGTCTGCGCTTTGGCCAGCATGTCGGCGGCTTGCGCCGGCGTCAGGTCCCTGGGCAGCGCCAGTTTGATGTCTTGCGGCATCGGCGCGGGCGATCGAAACGGTGTCATGACTTACTCCAAAAAGCTGTCGTTGGCTCTCAGCGGGCGGAACTGCGGCATGGGCGACTGCGGCCGGATGCCCGTGCGCGGCATGCGTATGCCGCCGATCGCTTCGCCGCCGCGCAGTGCGCTCTCGATCTCGTTCCACCGCTTGTCGCTCCAGGTTTCCATGCGCAGCGTGGCGGCAGCGGCCCGCGCGTAAATCCGGCAGTCGAGCGCTTCGTTGCGGTCGCGCCGCTTTTCCCAGCGC
>Ga0126383_10000716_pt1 | contig 19137 bp, 25 predicted proteins | sample PanSoiMetPlot_35_FD_96882 | JGI IMG/M metagenome (GOLD analysis project Ga0126383, IMG submission 96882) | Tropical forest soil microbial communities from Panama - MetaG Plot_35 | ecosystem: Environmental > Terrestrial > Soil > Tropical forest > Bulk soil | place: Panama | collected 2016-02-17
TCTGCGAACACCTGCCAGATTATAGGCACGCTGGTCATAGGCCAGGATGCCTACGACGGGGCCGTGCAGTGCGGCATCACCGGCATTTTCTCCTCTGAGGTGTATAGCTGGCACACCATGATGGGCGCGAATCTGGCGGTCAAGAATGTGTCTTCGGCAAATGTGTACTTCACGCCGGTGACCCACGGCAGCTACGGCTATAGCGCGATCGAGTTCGAATTCGGCAACACGCACTTTTACGGCTTCAGCGGAGCCAGCACTGCGGGCGCGGCAGTCACCCCGGTCGAGCGGATGCGCATCACGGCGGCGGGCAATGTCGGCATCGGCAACGCTGGTACGTCCCCGTTCACGACCACCGGTTACCCGCAAGTGATCCTGGGGCCGCAGACATCCAGCACCTATTTCGGCGTATTCACGGGGTGCGGAAATACGACTCTGACGCAGGCGGCTGTGGCAAGCTACTGCGGTGCCAACTACAGTTTGTCTTATTCCGACAAGCGTCTCGGCACGATGGATATCATCACCGAAGGGTCTTCGGACGCTGGCTTGATCCGCTTCTCGACTTTCCTGGCAGGTGCCCAATCGGAGCGGATGCGGATTGCGAATAACGGCAACGTAGGCATCGGCACGCAGGGTCCCGGTTATCCCCTGCATGTGTATCAATCTCTGAGCGGCGGCACTGCGCTGATTGCGATCGATAACCCTGCTGGCGGCGCTGCGGTCGGGCAGGGCATCGCCTTCAATTCGGGGGGCTCAGGTACTCTTGGTGCAATCCTTCACCAATATGACGGCACCAGATGGAATCTGTTTTTCAAGGCATGGTCCAATACCGCTTCGGTTGAACGCATCACCATCCAGGGAGATACTGGCAATGTCGGCCTCGGCACTACTGCGCCATCGAGCCTCCTCGATCTGGCGGCCAGCTCTCAGCCGGGCCTCACCTGGACGGCCACCGGCGGCGTAGCCAACGTGCAGCGCGGGCGCATCGTATATGACGGCGGCGGCTCGATCTCCGGCGGCGGCTGGGTCTGGCAGCGGCTGGCCGATAACGGATCTTTTAGTGCAAATTTACTTGTGATCGTACAGCAGACCGGTAACATGGGATTGGGTACACTGAGTCCTACGCACCAACTTGAGCTTAACCAAGACTCCGCAGCCAAACCTGCTACATCGTCCTGGACGATATCCTCTGACATCAAGGTTAAAGAGGATGTCAAAGATTTAGTTGGCGGCTTGCCGATCATCAATCAGTTGCGTCCTGTGGAAAGCCGCTATAACGGGCGCGGCGGCACGCCGAAAGGACAGAAGGTAGTGTCCTTCATCGCACAGGAGATCCGCGAGGTCCTGCCGGACACGGTGAGTGCGACTACCGGGGAAGATGGAGAGTTGCTCGGGGTGAACATTCATGAAGTGCTGATGCATTCTGTACGGGCGATTCAGCAACTATCGGCCAAAGTGCAAGAACTCGAAGCGAAATCGAAGGAGAAATGAAATGGCTAATATCACCTACGAAGAATCCGCTGCACTCATGACCGACCCGACTTTTCGCGGGCGCGTCAAGGTCAGTTGTCTGCACTTTGCCGACTACATCCTGGGCGAGGCGGCCAGCGTCCCCGCGCACAACACGCGCGTGCGCTGGGCGCAGCAGTGCTACATTTCACCGGAGACGGTGGCACAACAGACGCAGTCCCCGACGGTGATGGAGCCCGCCGTCCAGACCCAGGGCGCCGCGATACCCGACGACCAGCTGCAAACCGCCGTGGAGACGGCGGTGAATAAGATGATCTAGGCCGGAGTTTATCCCATAGTTGGACTGAAATGAGTCCCGTACGTATGTACAAAAAGGCCTCAATCCGGGCAGCTGTAGCATTATGGGAGGTACAAGAACTTAATGGAATCAGTATGTTGCTGACAACGCATGGAAGCTGTTCGTTCCTGCGCAATACAAAGCTTATAATATCTGATTTGTTTTGAATAACTTGCAGTGGTGTTTTTCATGCGTACGGCACCCGCGTACAAAACTTGCTATCCTGAATGCATGACAACACCGACCAACGAACTCAAATTCTACCGGCGCCATCTCGCCGCTTGCGGACACGCGGACAAGGGTCAGGATTACTCGCTCTGCAAATGCCCCATCTGGGGGTATGGCACCATCAACGGCGAGCCGTTCCGTAAATCTCTCCAGACCAACGATGCCGCCGTAGCCGAAGATATCCGCGCTGCCCTGGTGAACGGTACCGGCACCGCCCTGGTCACTCTCGCCGAATCCAGGGTGCCGCGCTTGGTGAACGCCGTCGGCCAGTACCTCGCCCTGCGCACTCCGGGCACCAAGACGGGCGTAAAGGAGGGCACCTTCCGAGACTACCGATCCGTGCTGAATGCCTTCACGGGTCAATGCGGCCAGCTGCCCCTCAGCGATATCACCAGCACCACGATGGAGCGATACGCGCGCGACCGGCACGTGAGCGAGGGCACTTGGCGCAAGGAGCTGCGCATCATCCGCAGCTTCTTCAAGTGGACGATCGACGAGAAGGACTGGCTGGCCAAGAGCCCGGTGAAGCTGAAGGCTCCGGCCCTGCGGGAGCTTGTCACTATGCCCTTTTCCGAAGAGGAATTTGACGCCCTGCTCTGGGCGGCGGGAGAAATCCCCAGCCACTTTCCGCAGATGCACCGCATGGCCCGCGCCCTGGTGCTGACTCTGGTGCATACCGGGCTGCGCATTTCCGACGTGGCCATGCTGCGGCGCTCCGCCCTCAACCATGCGACCGGACGCCTCACGCTGCGTGTGATCAAGACCGGCGTGCCGGTGCAGATCAAGCTGCACCCAGCCGCCAAGACCGCCCTGGAAAGCCTGCCCATTTATCCGGCGAACCCGGATTACTTCTTCTGGGACGGCTGCTCGCCGCAGCATTGCCGCAAGGCCGCATTGGCGGATATCATCCGCCGTCTGGGGAAACAGGTCAACGTCCATGCGCATCCGCACCGCTTCCGCGATACCTTTGCCGTACGCCTGCTGGAAAAAGGCGTGGACATCCGCGTGGTGTCGAAGCTGCTAGGACACAAGAGCCTGCGCACCACTGAGCTGCATTACGGGCATCATTCGGAAAAGCAGCAGCAGGTGCTAGACGACGCGGTTGGGGCGCTGGACTTTGGCCAGCAGCGCCAGACCGCGGGACCGGTCCTGGTGCAGCCGCTCCAGCACCGAGGCCGGGCATCGTAGCAGCGTGCGCGGCCGCCGCGTGCGCACCAGCTTGGTGGGGATCGAGATGCGAAGCACGCCCTCGGTCCTCTCCAAAATGCGCGTGGCGGTCGACACACTGATGCCCCACAGCTTCGCCACCTCCTTTGGCGTGTAGTGCCTCTCCTCAGCCGCCGATTCCATGCTTTCTTTCTCCCGGCAGCAGCATCTCGAACAGCGCCACTCTGTCCTGCAAATCCTTTACCGCTTTCGGCCCCTCTCGCTCGGCGACCTCCAGCAGAATGGGCAATCCGGTGTCCACGCTATGCCGCACCTCGGCCAGGGTAGCCATTCGCCCCTCGGCGTACCACTCCAGGTTCTCCAGGCTTTCGAGCGGCCCGACCTTGATCAGCGGCTTACCGTCGCCGTCATCGAACAGCTCGTACGATCGCGTGGTCCACAGCGCCACTGCGCCGGGATTCCGCGGGATCGACATGCCCGCGGGCGCCTGGGCCTCCTCCGGCATCCCGGCCTCCCGCCGGTGCATGTGCGGCCGCGACAGGAACGGACAGTTGCACGCCGACCAGCGCGCGCACTCCCGGTGGTTGGGCGGTTCGCTGGTGGTCTTGGTGATGGCGCACATCGGCCCCAGCACAAAGGTTTGATGCACGCCCAGGCGCTGGCCGCAGGTCCAGCACAGGCGCTCGTTGACGGCCTGCCGCCATTTGCGCGCATCCATGGCGCGGAACTCCGGCTTACCATCCACCCAGGCGACGAACCAGGGGACCGGTATTCTGCGCTGCGGGTCGATGGGCAGATGCGCCATGCGCACCGGCAGGTCGGTCAGGTCTACTTTCAGCTCTACGGTATTCATAAACTCACTCCTCTGGGAACAGCTTGTCGAAGCACGGCCCGCACACACCCGAGATCAATCACTCTCTGGCTCCCGATTGGGGTCGGCAGGTGCCTCCAGCTTCCCGGTTCCTCCCGGCGCTGATTCGTATTGCTGGCAGCCGCACTCTGGCAGCGAGGCGAAGTCCGGGTAGCCGGAGACCAGCTGTTTGACCACGCAGCGGCCGCCCAGCCCGCAATGCAGCGCGACGTGATGTTTACACGCGGGACACATTGACTCCTCACTCCTCTGGAAACATCCGGTCGAAGCACGGCCCGCAGATGCCGCTGATCAGCAGCTCCCGCTCGTCGGCCGGAACGCCCGGCATGGCGTATTGGATCAGCGCGCCCGCGTGCCACGACATCAGCTGCTCCTCGGTGGCGGACACGGGAATCTCCTGGTTGCAGATGCGGCAGGTGACGGTCACTGCGCGTCCTCCGGTTCATCCTCGAACTCCACGTATACCGGGTCCGCCCCGAAGCGTTCCCGGCAGAGGCGCGCGATATTCTGCGCAATCCGGCCATTGGCGTATTCCCGGCGCCGGTACTCGGAGTAGTTGTAGTCGAAGTCGCGCTTGGACCAGAATTCCATCTGCCTCCAGACGGGCGCTCGACCTTTGCGCGTCTCGGTAGGACCGGCGAATGGCACACCGTCAGGCGTCAACTGTCCAAGCGCGGCGCGCACCTCGGCGCGCGCTTGTATGGTTGCCATGCCGCGCAGTTCGCTATCTGTCCATACGCCCTCCTGCACGCAGCGCTCGGCGTGCTCCTGTATGGTCGAGCCGACTACGAATAGCGACCGGATCAATGCCGCCCGCGGCTTATCTTCAGAACGGTCTCCGAATTCGTATTTCATTGGACTCGTCCTTTCTGCCCATCGCGCTGCGCATCGTAAGAGACCTCCTTAACGGCGGCGCGCACAGCCACCAGCTGGCTGCGGATTTCAATCAGGCGCGGCGTCAGCGGGTCTTTCGGGTAGGGCTTGATTGCCGCGTTCAGAGAGCTGAGAACCTTGTCCAGAATTCCCAAGCGCGGATCTGGCATAGGGGGTTTTCGGGCCGCCTCGGTGAGTGCCAGCGAGCGGTCGCGCGGGTCTTTGCTCTGGCTTAGTTGGTAAACCTTTTCCCGCTCGGCCGGTTTCATCGCGCCCAGATTCTCAATCAGATCCACGGTCAGCTCCGGGTCCAGGATTCTGGCGCAGCCGAGCACCGCGACGATTTGCCCTGCGGCTTCCTCACCCACCTCTTGCAGCCGCTCGTCTACACGCAGCACGTCCGACTGCCGCCAGTCGCCGCCCTGCATCACGGGAAGCCGCTCGGCAGTAGCCACATGCTGCTCAGCCCGTTTCACAGCCCGTCGCGAAGTCCCCAGATCCTCTGCCACCGCACCGGTAGAGTTCGATTTGGATGGCCGTCCGCGCTTTGTTTTCTTCGTGGCGAATTTCGGGGCGGAGCGCCCCAAAATTTCCCTGGCCTTTTTGGCATCCTCCACCAACTGTTTGCTGGAGGCGAATGTCCGCCGCCGCTCCTGCTCGGTGAGCGACTTGCGATTCTCGTTCTCCTCCAGCTCGATCTCGTGCAGCTCGGCTTCGCTCAGGTGATCGCGCAATGTGGCCGGGATCGTCGACCAATCGAGGATTTGCGCCGCACGCAGGCGCCGCTCTCCTGTCACCAGCCGGTAACTTTCCTTGCCGTTGCGGTCGACCACGATGGGATGCAGCAGCCCGATCTGCTTTATGCCGCGGGCCAGCGCCTTCAAGTCGCCATAATCCCGGCGCCGCCGCTCGCCGATCTCGATTTGATCCAACGGGATTTCGATGACCTTCATTGCACGCCCCCGTTGGCGCGCCGCTCCGCCCGCACGCGCGCCCGCTCGATGGCGTCTTCGCGCTGCGTGTTCTTCTCGCGCGTGCCGATCAGCTTTTGCAGGTTCTCCGGCGGCACGACCGTCTGCTGATGCTGCGCGCTCTTGAGCGCCAGATAGATGCGCGCATCATGCTGCAGCCGGTGGGCGTATGTCTTGTGCTGTTCCGCGGTGAAGGTCGCGGTGTCGACGGCCATCTGGCGGTGCAGGCTGCGGCCGATCGTGCGCGCGCCCATCCCGCAGCGCTTGTGCTGGTACTCGCTGGCCTCCCAGTCAAGCAGAACGACCAGCCGGTAATGGTCCTGGCCGCTGCCGTCCAGCTGCAAACGAATGGCAGGCAGGTCCGGCCGCTTGCGCTCGATCAGCCCCTTCAGCGCCAGGAACGCCAGCCGCTGCTCCCAGCCGGTGGGCTTCGGCCCCACGATCGTCACCAGCTCGGCATGGCTGAGGATGTCGCCCTTTTTCAGCGCATCGCAATCAAGAGGATACTTTTGCGGATCCATTGTCGTCTCCTTTCGGCGGAACACGCAGCACTTCGTAGAGGCTCTCGCTGCGGCTGATGACCCGGTAGTCGAGCACATGCTTCTGCCGCAGATCGCGCAGCACGCGGTCCGGGCTCCCCGGCGCCGTGACGCCGGTTTCGCGGATCACATGGCGCCGCAGATCGTCCGCGTGGAAGGTCTTGTGCTCCTGGCAGAACGCAGTAACGGAGCGCGCGATGCGTACGCTCACGCGCTCCAGGTTCTCTCCCTGCTCACCGTCGTACATCAGAACTCCACTTCGAAGCGTCCGAAACCACGCGCCCGGCTGGTGCCCAGGCCGAGATATTCTCCGGCGTAGTGCAGGGCCTTTACGACTTTGTCCCGATCGAAAAGCCGGTTCTGGTAGTCGAATTTAATCTCACAGGACCAGCGCCGGAACAGCGGCCGGGTGGCGGTGACCCACTCGCCACGTTTCGTGCGGATGCGGACTCGCCGCGCGAATTCGTCATAGTCCTCATAGGCTTCTTTGGCCGTCATGAGCTTGCCGTCTATCATCACCGGATAATACTGTTCGAACAACAACGCCAACTTGGCATCGCCCAGACCGCCGCGCCGCTGCCGACCCAACGCCGTCGCCATCATCGACATGGCCGCGTTGCCCGGAACAACTAAAATCGCATCCCCGGCCACCCCCTTCACTTCATCGTTCCCGTCCTGTAAAACCTCGGGGATTTCACTCGTCCAGAGTGCGGCAATAAACCCAGCTTTCGCCAAGTTTTCATGGTATTTATAGGTGCGCTTGTTTGTTGGTGTTCCCTTGCGCAGGCCGTCGACCAGCCTCGCCAAAACATCGAGGGGGTCGGCGCGATCCCCGGAGTCCATCATCAGGCCGGGCGCCAGCCCGACCAGCCGGACCTGCATTGACTCGTGACCCGGAAGGGCCTCTAACTTCGTCGTCGTTTTAGCCATTAAAGTAAGCTCCTTTCTTTATTAGGCCGTCCGGGGGCCGAAGCCTCCGGCGGATGAGATAAGGCGAATGCAGATACATACAGTTAAGCGCGGGCATATTACGACAGGGGAAGTCCAGCCAAGCGATGAAGCGACCTGATGAAGCCGTCCCCGGTCCACAGGCCGGGGCGAATGGAATTTGCCAAAACAAGCGGGAACTGATTGTGCACAGTACTGACTTGCCGCGCGCTGCATGGAAGAGTCTTGTGACTGCAGCGATCCGAATAGCCGCGGGAGATAAAGCGCGGAGATAATGCACCGAGCGGCATGAGGTGCGGAGAAGAAGCGACGAACGGCGTATAGATAAAGCCGTCCCCGGCCCGCAGACCGGGGCGAATGAAACGTGATCAAGGTAGCCGCGAAGAGAACAGCGATAAGGGGAATCGAGAGGCGGTACCGTGTAACGACAGGCGCTGTCCAAATAAGGCCGTCCGGGGGCCATGGGCCGCCCCCGGCGGATAAGATGTGACTTGCTGGGTGCGGTGCCACGGAGATAGGCTCTGTCCCGAAACACGGGGCCAAGACAAGCTCGGACGAAACGAAGAGTATGAGTACGTCCCCAGGCGGTACCTGGGGCGGATGAGCGAAGTTGCGGACGATTTGGGTTGGCTCTGCAAGGCCATGTCGAGAACTGACCGGCATAAATTTGGGCCGACAGGCGTGGACGAGGAGCGACATGACGGATGAGGGCGTCCCCGGAGGTGACCATCCGGGGCGAGTGAGATAGATCGGGCTCGATCGCGAAATGCGAAGCACTGACAAGAAGTAACGCACACAGCAAAATCAAGCTCTGACTGGCAAAGAAGTAACAGATAGAGGTGCGGGATACAGGAAGTTGATCGGCCGAGCACGGTGGAAATGAGGCCGTCCGCGGCCCGGAAGCCGCGGCGAATGGATTGAAAAGCAACGCGTGGAGCACAGCGGCACGATGACAAGAGTTGCTCAATGCGGACAGACCAGGATGTGGCTGGTATGAGGCCGTCCGCGGCGGGAGCGCCGCGGCGGATGGAACGAGGTTTATTCTGTTTGGCCGTGTCCAGTGCCGAGAGATCCCGCAGAGCAAAGAACCGCGTCGAGTAGACCAGCAATAACACGACGAGACCGGAGTTAATGAGGCCGTCCGCGGCCGAAGCCGCGGCAGGTGAAAAGAAATGAAACGAAACGGACAGTGACCCGCATGGCAAAGCTCCAACACATAGCGTAGTGGCCAACGATGAACTGAAAAGCGGCATGGAGATGAGGCCGTCCGCGGCACTGTAGCCGCGGCGCATGAGATGGAATCAGCTCGGCATGATCTGAATAAACCGCAGGCGGAGAAGCCAGGAGAAGCAAAGTCCCGATACGCTAGGACCAGAAGAGAGGATGAGGCCGTCCGCGGCCTTGGCCGCGGCGATCGAGTTGAGAGAAACCGGGCGAGACACAGTAGTGACAAACAAGACTCTGCGGTGACCGGCCTAGGGGTGCAGCGGCGGATCCAGACAAGCAAAGAACAGAGCTGCGTTGCTCTGAGAGGAACAGCAAAGGAGTGCAGCCGGGAGCCAAAGCCCCCGGTGAGTGAGACAAAATCAGTAATGCTGGGTCCAGGTCTGATCGAAGGGGCAATACTGGGTCCAGGTCTGATCGGACGGGTATTGATTAGTACGACCGCGGCTCTCGCCGCGGCGAATGGGAAGTGAGGTGCCAGACGCGAAGCCGAGGGGCCGAGCAGTAACGTATCCAGGGAAGAGCCGCGCAGCAAGGTCATGTCCTGATAGGACCAGAGGAATAAAGCCATCCGCGGGCTTTCACCCGCGGTGAGTGGGATGAAATTGGATCTACCGCAAGGAGCACTGCGAAGTTCGGGGATGATCTGACATGCACTGATGCGGGGCGCGGCGTACGGCTGGGCAATAGTAAGCGCTGCGAAGGAGTGCAGCCGCCGCGGGCCGGGGCTCACGGCGGTGGATGAGATTCGAATCATAGAAAGTGGAATTGCGGAAAGCAGAATTGCTCGAATTGGAATCGCAATGGAGTGCTCCGCAGTGAGCCGTGTGAAAGCGGTAAGTAGTGCGACCGCGGCGGCTGCCGCGGCGAATGTGACGAGAGAAAAGGCGTCGCAACGCGAGGCGCGAAGCTGAGCGATGGAAAGGACTGCAGAGTAGTGCAGCCGTGGGCTTCCGCCCACGGTGAATGGGATGAAATGGGATCTGACCGAAGGAGCACCGCCAAGGTCGAGGGTGATCTGACATGCATTGATTAGTGCGTCCGGGGTTGCCCCCGGCGAATGAATCGTGCCTTGAGCAATCAGGAGCGGCCGTGCCTTGTCAGGAGCAGCGGAAATCAGCGGAACAAGGAAGAACAGGGACTTGATAGATACTGACCAGAACTGCGGTGCGTTGGGCAGCAGAATCGTGATTAGAAGTGGGCCGAGCAATTTAAATAGTGCAGCCGGGGACCGTCTCCGGCCCCTGGCGAATGAGATGAGCGAAGTGCAGTGATAAGGCATCCAGAGCTGAGCTGCTGGGCAGGAGTGGGCCAAATCAAGCCACATTAAATTTCTTCGACGCCTCCGCATTTCAGACACTTCAATCCTTTTTGCAATAAAGTCTCGCCGACGCCATCCGGCGAGACTACACCCGAGGGGAATTCCCCCTCGATCTCGACTACACGATCCGAGCCGCAGCTGGGGCAGGCGAGCGCCCCTTCAGGCTTCCTGCGCTTTTTTGATGGGCTGGGGCTCGCTGAATCGCCCTTCATCGGGTTCCTCATTCGGCGCACCCAACAAAACCGACACGATCTCCGATACGGAGAGGCCAGTTACCTCCGACACGATTTCGCAGCCCTCAATGAGCCGCGTTATTTGACTCGAACTCAATCTTCTTGACGCCATAGTTTCTCCTCGCGGCCCCACCAGGGCCGCACTCCGGCGATATGCTTCCGCATGTCCTCCTCTTCCCTTTGCCGCCTGCGCTCCTCGTGCCGCGACCGGAGGACGGCCAGCAGCAGGAAGATCAGGCCAAGGTAAATCGGCACCGCCTCCCAGCTCACTTCCCACCGCCCAGCAATTGAGTCATTTGCGGCCCGAGCTGCAGCAGGAACGCGAGGCTCCCGGCAAAGAAGAGCAACCGGCCGATTTCGGCGATTTTGGGGTTCGCCGCGAATGCGTATAACAGCAGGCCGAGCAAAGCGGCCAGCAGAGATATGTAAATGCTCATAGTTTTTACTCCTTGAGTAATCCCCCTTCGTCGAAATCCCCGTGCCGCGCGCGGGCGAGGCCTGCGGCGCAGGCCGGGCACACTGTGTCCGGCAGCTTGTTCGCTGGCACCTGGATGCGCTTGGAGACCTTCTGCGTCAGATAGGCGCCGCAAAAGGCCCGGCTCTTCTGCCCGATCAGCGCGATATGTTTGGCGCGCGCGATCGGGTCGTACGCCAGATCGACCACCGCATCGAATTGCTGCAGAATCGCGTGCTGGCGCTCCAGCGTGATGCGCCACCAACTGCGATTCATGCAGTTGTCGCAGAGCTTGCCCAGGCCGGAAGCCAGTACGCCGCAGCGCTCGCAACGGTACGGCTTGACCTGCAGTTGCGGGCGGCCGACATTGGCGAGCCGGATGTCGTCGCTCTCGGTCAATGGATGCTCTCCTCGGGGACGTACGGCCGCTGACTCGCCAGAAACTGCTTCGCCACCTGCTCCAGCCGCTCGTTGAAGACCGTATGGCCGTGGCCGAGTATCCAGCACAGCACCGAGGCGCAGTCCATGGCCCACTGCACGATGGGCTCCTCCACCGGCGCCTTCATCCGCATCAGCCGGTCGAGAAGATCGATGACCAAGTCATGGGCGAACTTGATCTCGTCCGCGGTCCGGGCGATTCCCGGTTTTTCCCTCACGGGCTTTGCCATCCTTGCCTCCCTGATACCCGCTCTCGCGCATGACCTGGAGCAGCACGCTCTCGGGGATGCGCATGTTGTGGCCGTTGAGGCGGATGACTCCCGCCCGCCCGGAGAACGTTCGGCGCACCCACTCGACAGTGACGCCCAGGCGCTCCGCGACCTGCCGCGTGGAATACACCGGCTCGATTTGTGTCATTGCATCACCGATTAGATCACTTACAAAATATCATCATGAATCGCGTTACTTCGCGAGTATGCCTCTCTTTCCGGCGGACCGCAAGCCCGATCTTCGGCGCATTTCCGCCGGATTGGGCGCAACCATACTTTGGCAGGCGAGTTTCCATCAATCGCTAGCCGGTGACATAATTGCCAGTGTGATCGATAAGCCGCTGGTCACGCCGGACACCACCGGCACGGGCCTGGGCGCCACTGTCGCCCTGGACGACGACCTCGCCCCTATCTCCTCCCTTACCCGCATGCTGCCGGACGGCGGCGCCGAGGTGGCCTTCGGTTCGAGTGAGGACCGGCTGCAGGACGCCAATTTCGGCGCCAACCTCGCCGACTATCTGCCGGAGTCCACGCTGCAGTCGATCGCGAGCGACCTGCGCTTCGCCGTGGAGGCCGACCGGCAGAGCAGACGCGACTGGGAGGACGCGATTACGAAAGGCATGGACCTCCTGGGCATCAAATCGGACGACCGCAACGAGCCCTGGAGGGGCGCCTGTGGAATCGTACACCCGATGATTCTGGAGGCCGCGGTCCGATTCCAGAGCAAGTCGATCACGCGCCTGTTTCCGGCCGACGGTCCAGCCAATGTCAAAGTCGTCGGCGAGTCGGACGAGCTGAAACTGCAGGCGGCCAAGCGCGTGGCAACGGATCTGAACTACTGGCTGACCCAAAAAATGCCGGAATACAGGGACGAGACCGAGCAGATGCTGTTCGCGCTGCCGGTCAACGGGAGCGCGTTCAAGAAGATCTTCTTCGATCCGATCCTGGGCAGGCCGATGGCGCAGTTCGTCCCGGCGGCCGACTTCCTCATGCCGTATGGGTTCCCCAATCTGGAGACCTGCCCGCGCTACACGCATGTGCTCAAGAAGTCGTATGCGGATGTATTACGCCTGCAGGAGTCCGGCTTCTACCGCGATATAGTTCTTAACCGCGCGCCCATCGAGATCAACCAGATCGAGGAGAAGACAGTCCGATTAAGCGGCGTCGAACCGAGCTACACGCAGACCGATCTGATCACGCTGTGGGAGTCGCATGTCGATCTGGCCATCGAGGACCGCACGCGCATGTCGCCCTACGTGGTGACGTTGGAGTACGACAGTCACAGGATTCTGAGCATCTACCGCAACTGGCGCCAGGGCGATCCGCAGCAGGCGAAGATTCAGAGCTTCATCCACTTCAGGTATGTCCCCTGGGACGGGCCTTATGGCCTCGGGCTGATTCATCTGATCGGCGGCATCGGCAAAGGGACCACTTCCATACTCAGGCAGCTGGTCGACGCGGGCACGCTGGCCAATCTTCCCGGCGGATTGAAGTCGCGGCAGTTGAGAATCAAAGGAGACGACGACCCGATTCATCCGGGCGAATGGAGGGACGCGGACGTACCGGCGGGCAAGATCGCGGATAGCATGTTCGCGCTCCCCTACAAAGAGCCGTCCGCGGTACTCTTCCAGCTATTCCAGATGCTGGTCGACGAAGGCAAATCCTTCGCAAGCATCGCCGAGCTGGACATGTCCACGAGCACGCAGAACGCGCCCGTGGGCACGATGCTGGCTCTGATCGAAAGAGCAACTGAGGTCATCACCGCAGTCCACTCGCGCGTGCACGCTGCGCTCGGCCGCGAGCTGGCCCTGATCGCCGAAATCATCCGCGATCACACCGAGCCCGAGTACGACTACCCGCCCGCCAACAACATGCCGCGCACGGCCAAGGAGCGCGACTACGGCCAACTCGTCAGCATCGTGCCGGTGAGCGACCCGGCGGCCTCGACGATGGCGCAGCGCGTGATGGTGTACCAGAGCGCCCTGCAGTTGAGCGCCCAGGCGCCGCAGCTGTACAACCTGCCGCTGCTGCATAGGTCGATGCTTGAGGTCTTGGGCATCGACAATGCGAACGAGATCGTGCCCAACAAGACCGACGCGCAGCCGATGGATCCGGTGAGCGAGAACATGGCGCTGCTGACATCGAAGCCGGTGCGCGCGTACGAGTGGCAGGATCACAAGTCGCACCTGGGCGTGCACATGATGCTGGCCCAGGATCCCAAGCTGCAGCAGGCGCTGCAGCAGAACCCGCTCGCGCCCTCGATCATGAGCGCCGGGCAAGCCCACATCGCCGAGCATCTGGCGTTCGAGTACCGCAATCAGATCCAGCAGCAGCTGGGCGTGCCCCTGCCGCCGCTGAACAGCAAGCTGCCGCCTGAGGTCGAGAATCAGCTGAGCGGCCTGCTGGCCCAGGCGGCGCAGAAGGTCCTGGCGCAGAGCAAGGCCGAGCAGCAGGCCCAGGTGAACCAGCAGGCGCAGCAGGATCCGGTGCTGCAGCAGCAGAAGGCCGAGCTGCAATTGAAAGCGCAGACGGCGCAGCAGAAGAGCCAGACCGACCAGGGCAAGCTGCGGCTGGAGGCCGCGCGCCTGCAGCAGAAATCGGCCAGCGATGCGGCCAAGCTGGCATCGCAGGAGAGGATCAAGCAGGCCGAGATCCAGGGCGAGAACCTGCGCCACGGCATCACTCAGCAGGCCGAGAGCCAGCGCGCGCTGACCCAGGCGCACGCAGAGAATTTACGCCACCTGGGCGACACCGCGGTCGAGCACACCAAGATCGCCGCCACGCACGCGCAGCGGGTGACCGACGCCGAGCAGGCGGCGAACGAGGCAGCCATGGAGCAGCAGACCGCATTGGCCCAGCCGCCGGAGCCCGCGGAGCCGCCTGCGTGAGCCCCTCGGAAGTCAAGCACTTCAAGAAACGCCTGGAGGGCGCCAACCTGAGTGCGCTCGCCGCGGACGTGGCCCGGCTCAAATACCAGGAGTGCCGCGAGCACTTCCTGCCCTTCGTCAATCAGGTCTGGCCGGATTTCATTCAGGGCGCGCACCATGCCATCATGGCCGAGGTATTCGAACGGGTGGAGAAGGGCAAGGTCAAACGGGTGATTATCAATCTCCCGCCCCGGCACACCAAAAGCAAGTTCGCCGCGATTCTGTTTCCGGGTTGGTACCTGGGACTGCACCCAGGCGCCAAGGTGATGCAGTGCTCGCACACTCTGTCGCTCGCCATGGATTTCGGGCGCGAGCTGCGCAACCTGACCAAGACACCCGAGTACAAATCTGTTTTTGCCGATTTTTCCCTGGCCCAGGACAAGACGGCAGCAGGCCGGTGGAACACCAACCAGACCGGCGGCGAGTACTTCGCCGTCGGCCGCACCGGTGCCGCAGCCGGACGCGGCGGCGACCTGATCATCATCGACGATCCGCACAGCGAGCAGGCCGTCATCGAGAATCCCAAGCTGGACTTCGAGAAAGCGTGGCGCTGGTATCTGGCTGGCCCGCGGCAGCGGCTGCAGCCGAACGCGGCCATTCTCGTGGTGATGACAAGGTGGGGGGAGCAGGACCTCACCGGGCAGCTGCGCCGGACTGAGATCGAAGATGAGGAGGGCGAGCAGTGGGAACTGATTCAGCTGCCCGCCCTCCTGCCTAGTGGTGATCCACTCTTTCCAGAATACTGGAGTCGCGAGGAACTGGAAAGGACCAAGGCCACCATGCCCGTCCAGCGCTGGCAGGCCAACTACCAGCAGGAGCCGACGGCGGAAGAAGGGGCCATAATCAAACGCGAGTACTGGCGCGACTGGACCGAGGGCAACCCGCCACTCTGCGATTACATCTGTCAGGCCTGGGACACGGCATTCTCGGAGAAGGAAAGCGCCAATCGCAGCGCGTGCATCACCTGGGGCGTGTTCCGGCGCAAGATGCATGCGGCGCCGGGCGAAGTATCGCACCTCGAAACCGGCGTGATTCTGCTCGATGCCTGGGCGCGCCGCGTAGACTTTCCCACCTTGAAGGACTGGGCCAAGAAGCTGTACGACCAGTGGAAGCCGGACACGCTCGTAGTCGAGCGGGGTGCGACGGGCGTGCCGCTCATCCAGGAGCTGTGGCGGGCGGGCATCCCGGTGTACGAGGCCAACCCGCACAAGACCAGAGACAAGCAGATACGCACGCACGCAGTGGCGGACATGTTCCGCAGCGGCATGGTCTGGGCGCCGTTACGCTCCAAATGGGCGCAGGATGTGCGCGAGGAGATGGCGGCATTCCCGTTCGGCGCCTATGACGACTTGCACGATGCGGCGGTGTGGGGCCTGCTGCGGATTCGCGAGGGATCGTTCATCCGCACCGCCAGCGACGAGACCGAGGAAGAATATACGCCGCGCGCGCGCCGGTCTTATTACTAGCTTTTCGGCTCCGGTTCCGGTTTTTCCGGCGGGACCAACACCCAGCCGGTGCCGCGCCAGAATTGCAGGGTCCAACCCTGGTCGCCGATCGGGATGGGGTCGACCCCGGCTTCCGGCTTATCCGGCGGGGGCGGCTGCGGAATGATGGGGTAAACGGGCGGCTCGCCCGGAGGGTAAATGGGGCCGCCTCCGATGTGCGGGGGCAGCGGGTGCCCCTGACCATAGCCTGGGTCCACCTGCGGATAGACGGGGCCGGTCGATGCGTGCGGCGGCAGCGGCCAGCCCTGCCCGTAACCAGGATCAACCGGTCCCGGCGGATGCGGCCAGATGACCGGCGGATAGACCGGGCCGGTGCTCACGTACGGCGGCAACGGTCGGCCGTAGCCGGGGTCGACCGGCGGGTTGGGGCTGGGCCAGATACCTACCGGAGGGCTGGGCCAAATACCCACGGGAGGCGGAACGGGGCCGCCGCCGACATGCGGAGGCATGATGGGGCGCCCGTAGCCGGGGTCAACGGGAGGGGGAACGGGGCCGCCGCCGACATGCGGAGGCATGATGGGGCGCCCATAGCCGGGGTCGACTGGCGGGTTGGGGCTGGGCCAGATACCCACGGGCGGGCTGGGCCAAATACCTACGGGGGGCCGTGGGTACACGGGGCCGCCGCCTATCTGTGGGGGCAGCGGATGCCCATAACCTGGGTCCACGGGTAGTTGCGGGGGTATCGGGCCGCCGCCTACGTGGCCGCCAATTGGGACAATCAGAGCTAGTGTTGCCATTCGGTTAGTTTCTCCTTCCTCGCGCGAATTGGTGAAATTTAACCCACTTGAAGATATCACAATGTCGGTGACTATCGGATTACAAGCCCTGATAGGCAACTCCGTAGACAGGCGCGTTTGCCGGAATGTTATGACTCCTCATTGTCGTCGTGTCCCAGGATCATGCGGGCGTACTTGCGTTCGGCTTTCTCCCAGCATTCCCGGCTGCACAGCACGCCGAAGTTCCGATGCTTCCAGGTTTCGCGGTCACTGTTGTACCGGATAGCGCGCGCACAAATCGGACAGTAGAGAAGGACAATGCCGAACATTACAGCCCGCCTCCTACCGGCAGCGCGAAGGCCTCGCCCAGCGCCCGCCGCAGCGCGGAGAGCGCCGCTGCCGCATCGATCCGTTGGCCATGCTGCCAGAACTCGATCCCCAGGAGCGGGCGCCTGGGCCTCACGTAGGGCTGCACCGGCCCGCGGTCCTGCAGCTCGATGCCGCTGCCCGCCACCGCCACAAACAGTTCGGGCCGGTCGGGTATGACGGTCTCGTCGAGCAGAATCGGCGGATTCAGTTTGCCGAGCTTTTCCCGGTGTACCAGCAGCATACTGTCGATGCGGTGGCTGTAGACTGGCGCCGCCAGATAGGGGCACGTCTGCAGCGCGAATTGCACGCACTCGTGATGGCCCGGCAGATCCAGGTACCAGCCATGCGGGTCGAATGCGGAGCGCGGGCCGCCGACGAACCAGCGCCAGCGCCCGAGCAGGCCGCCGCAGATCGGGCAGCGCCCCTCGCGCAGGGCCTGCTGCGCACGCCGGTCGTCGTTGACGATAAAGAACGGCGTACCGTCATCGGCATCACGCAGCACGTTCCAGGGGATCGGGTATCCGCGCTTGTCCCTATCTAAATGCACCATGCGCGGCGGAACGTCTATCATGGCAGCTTGATCTCCACGACCATTGGTACGGTGCGGGTGAGGCTGACGTTCTCCGGGCGCAGATATTTCGAGATGACCCGGATGCCGTCGCGGTCGCAGTCCGCGTAGATCGCGCCCAGCAGATTGTCGTCGTCGTCCACGATCTCGACCACCTGCTCGCCGGGGCGCACAGCATGATCGGTGATGCGGAAGCGGATCATTCTTTCCCCTTACGCATGATTTTTTCTACGTCCAGCCGAGTAAGCTGCTGAATCTCAGGATCCAGCTTCACATCGTACTGAGGCCCACGGGGCTTTTCATCGCCGCCGCTTTTTCCGCGCACGATCTGGGGCATCCAGACCAGTTGATGATGTTTGCCAAATAAGCCATGACCTTCTCTGTAATCCCTGAAATGGCCTCTGCAGATATGCAGCGCGCGTTTCAGCCCGATTACATCGCTGCGCCCCTCGCGGCGCAGGATCTCCTTCAATGGATGGAGTTCCAGAATTTTTACCGGCGTTGGCTTTATTCCATGCTGCCGCTCGTACTTTTTAGCTACCGGCTCAGGCGGTTTCTCGCTGACGACACGAACATTTTTGCAGTGGAGAAATGAGATGGCCAGCAGCACCGGGGCGTAAAAGTTCTGCAAGTCCTTTTCTTCAGGGTCATAGGCTCCGTAGGAATAAATTGATGGAGTCCGCGTTACTTGTCCTTTTTCGTCTACCGGAATTCTGACTACGCCTATCGGCCCCATAATGCCACGGTGACGGCCGAAATCGAGAAATATATAGAATGCCTCAAGCCAGCGTGCGTTTTGCAGCCATTCCAGCAGCGCATCCTGGTTCGGGCATTCAAACCCATTGTCAACTGACAACGCAGCCATAAAAATACCGATTCGGCCCCTCGGGATGGCCGGATCGCGCGAACGGAATTCAAACCAAGCCTCCTCGAAAGGCGGGGCGACATTCGGAAAATCGGCAACGAAGTCCCACTCTCTTGATTGCGCGTACATGTACTCAGTTACGTTGTCGATATAAAACACCGGCAGGTCGAGCTGCTTTACAATCTCCGTTTCGACGCGTTCGGCTTCACGGCTCCATCTGGCCATGTCCTCAATTGCTTTTGGCGCATGGACTTTGACCCCCGCGCGAATGTCATCGATCAGCTTGGCCATTTCACGCCGCCCCCCGCACCTTCGTCACTGGATGCAACCCGTACGCCGTCGGGTCGAAATACTGCGTGAGCGGCCTGGACGCGTCCTTGCGCCAAATCGGCTTCGAGTTGTACTCCTCCCAGGCGGCCCGGCCCTCGCGCGTGATGTGAAAGCCGCGCCCGCGCGCATAGACGATCCAGCCTTGCACTAACATCGAGCGGAAAGGCCGCTGGTCGAGCTTCTGCGCGGCCTCGATGGACATGTATTTGTCCCCGTCCAGATTGACGAACATTTCCAGCACCGGCCATTGGCGCTTCGATAGAGAGATCATGCGGCACCTCGTTCCAGCTTCACCGCAGGCCTGTGCGCAGCCCGCATCAGCTCCAGGTGCGCTTTCTGTTGCGCTTTCGACATGTTGGCCCACCTCCGTTTTGCCGCCGCCGACATGCGCGCGTGCTGGGCCTCGCGGGCTTTTTCCTGGGCCTCTGCCTCGCGGCGCTGGCGCGTCATCGCCTGCCGCCGTTTCATTTCCTTGCTGCGCTCGGCGGGGGTCAGGCTGGCCCAGGACTCGCCA
>Ga0126383_10000717_pt1 | contig 19114 bp, 16 predicted proteins | sample PanSoiMetPlot_35_FD_96882 | JGI IMG/M metagenome (GOLD analysis project Ga0126383, IMG submission 96882) | Tropical forest soil microbial communities from Panama - MetaG Plot_35 | ecosystem: Environmental > Terrestrial > Soil > Tropical forest > Bulk soil | place: Panama | collected 2016-02-17
CACGCTGGTACCGAAACGGTCGGTTTGCACCAACATCGCGACCAGGGACTTTACATCTTCCACACCGGTACGCAATGCCATGTTCCGCAGCGCTTCGGCACGGGGCTTGCCAGCCCGGGTCTCGAGATTGAAAAGATGGAATTCCGAGCTCAACTCCGGATGCGCATGACTCAAGTCTTCTCCCACCCGAAGCAGCGCCTGGTCAAGCGCAAGTCCGGCCTCGACGCAGATCACTGTCAAGTCGAGCGCGTCCGGCAAACCCAGTTGAATTCTCCGTTGCCGCTCCTTCATCGCGCGCTTTAGAAAGAACCGTGGAATAAAGAAGCCGAATGCCGTCACTCCCACCAGCAGAAGCGGAGAACCGAATCCGCTGATCAGGACAACCGTCGTCAACCCCAGCAGGGCAAACAGGACGCGCGTTCCGAAATAGATGCTCACGTGCTTGGGGTCGCGATAGCCAGCCTGAATCAGCCACGCGCGAGTTTGCGAAACGTCCGCGGGCGAAAGCGGCAGTGCCTTGCTGAGCGGATCGAGCGCCTGCTGAATTCTTTCTTTGATCTGCGGCCGCTGCTCGGCCTCCTTGGGACGCTGCCAGCCGATCTCACGCAGCCGCGATCCCAAGACGGACGTCGGCGCCACGCTGGCCGCGCCAAACGAAAACACCACGGCCGCCACCGTCAGGAAAATCAAAATCGAGAGCGCGATCAACATCCCCTATACCTGAATCCTGATAATTCGCCGGATGAAGAAATATCCCAGCGTCTGAAGCGCGATGCCGGCCACAATGAAGGCATGCCCCATTGGATCCGTGAATAACGGCCGAATAAACCCCGGATTCAACATCTGCATGATGAGCACGATCACCGGCGGCAACGCCATCAACAGCACCATCGTCAGTCGCCCCTGCGCGGTGTGGACGCGCACCTGCCGCAGAATTTTGAACCGTTCACGAATAACGTACGACAGGTTATCGAGGATCTCCGCCAGGTTTCCGCCGGTTTCGCGCTGGAGCATCACTGCCGTTACGAAAAATTTCACGTCGACCAGCGGCACGCGTTCGGTCAGATTGACCAGCGCGTCGCGCACCGGGAGTCCGAATTTCTGCTCCTCATAGAGCTGGCGGAATTCTCCCGCCACTGGCTCCGCGACCTCGGCGGCGATCAGTTCCAGTGCTGTTGTGAAGGCGTGTCCGGCACGAACCGCTCGTGCAAGCGTATCGATCGCTTCCGGAAAGCGCTCCTCGAATTTCTGGAACCTCTTCGCCCGCATGTGCGATGCGTAGGCATAAGGTACAAAAAAGCCCAGTACGATGCCGACCCACGCGAACACGATGTTGCCGCCCGCCACATAGAAGATCAGCGCGAACAGCAACGCCGATGCCAGGCACAAGAACAGGAAGTTGCCCGCTCGGATGTCGACCTGCCCCTGCGTCAACATCTTTTGCAGCATCGAGACCCGCTCCGACTTCCGGAGCATCGAGTCGAGCGCCGGGATGTTGCTCATCATCTCGTCGCGGACAAATTCGAATTGCAAGCCCTCTTCCGTGCCGGGCTTTTGTGCCGCCGAGAGTCGGTCACGCAGAATGCGGGCCCGTGCGTTCCGCTGGTCGAGCAGGCTCAGGCCCGCAAACACTCCCAGCGTCACGACCACGAAGACCAGCAATGCGATCCCCAGCTGCATCCCGCTACACCTCCATCTTTGAATCGAAGAGCGCAGGCCGCAAGCGGCATCCTGCCGTCGCTAGACGCTCCGCAAAATGAGGACGGATTCCTGTCGCCCGGAACACGCCGCGCACGCGCCCGCTCTCGTCGATTCCCGCACGATCGAACACGAAAACGTCCTGCATGGATATGACATCGCTTTCCATGCCCGTAATTTCCGAAATCGTCAACACTTTGCGCGTTCCGTCAGCCAGTCGCGCAATCTGCACGACCACGTGAATCGCGGATGCGACCTGGTGCCGCACGGCACGCTCCGGAATGCTCAGGTTCGCCATCGAGACCATGTTTTCGACACGCGCCAGCGCGTCTCGTTGCGAGTTGGCGTGAACCGTGGTCAGGGACCCTTCGTGGCCGGTGTTCATGGCCTGCAACATGTCGAAGGCTTCTTCGCCGCGCACCTCGCCCACCACGATGCGATCGGGCCGCATACGCAAACTGTTGATCACTAACTGCCGCATTCGTACCGCGCCCTTGCCTTCAATGTTGGGCGGCCGCGTTTCCAGCCGCACCACGTGCTCCTGTTTTAGCTGCAGTTCGGCCGCGTCTTCGATGGTCACGATGCGCTCGGAATTCGGGATGAACGCCGACAGCACGTTCAGCAGAGTCGTTTTGCCTGCGCCCGTTCCGCCGGAAACCAGAACGTTCAGGCGCCCCTTGACCACGGCCGAGAGCAGTTCCAGCATCGGCTCGGTCAGCGTTTTGTTGTCGATCATGTTGCGGGCGGTGATCGGATCACGCCCGAATCGCCGGATCGAAAGACACGGACCATCCAGCGCCAGTGGGGGAATAATCGCGTTGACGCGCGAGCCATCTTGCAGACGGGCATCAACCATTGGCGAAGATTCGTCGACCCGGCGTCCCACGCGCGAGACGATCCGGTCGATGATCTGCATCAAGTGCTGATTGTCTTTGAACGACAGCCCCGTGACTTCGAGCTTGCCGGCCCGTTCCACGTACACACGATCGTGACGGTTTACGAGGATGTCCGAGACGCTCGGATCTTTGAGCAGTGGCTCCAGCGGCCCAAGTCCGAAGATTTCGTCCAGGATTTCCCGCGCCAGGCGCTCGCGCTCGGCAAAACTGAGAGGAACGGCTTCGCTGTTGACTGAATTGCGGATCAGGACGAGCACTTCGTCGCGGGCGGCATCTCCCGGCGTGCGTCCCAGTTTTTCGAGATCTAGACGATCGAGAATCTTGCGATGCAGGTCAGCTTTTACCTGCTGGTACTCGGTGCGTTCAAAGGTTTGTAGGTTCGCCATCGTTTCTCAAATTTATACCGTCTTGAACAACGACCAGGCGGCACGCTTCACGTCAAGGTCGTCTTTAGTCAGTGCATGCGCCAGTCCGGCGATCGAACGTGCAATTTCGGTGTTTCCTTGTTGCATGAGCGGCACGCCACGATCGATCGCCGCCGAAACCGCGAAATACTGGTTCGGAATCCGCCACAAAACAGGTGCCCCAATCGCCGCCTCGGTTTCTGCCTCGTTAAAGCCGGCGATCTTGCGGTACCGATTCAGGACCAGCGCAAACCGGTCCCGCGATCCACTCTCTCCTAGATAGTGTGCCACGCGCCCAGCGCTCCACAGAGATGCCACATCGGCATGTCCTACCAGTAGCACTCTTTCGGATAAGTTACTGACCAGGCGGGTCGCAGCGTCCAGCCGCGACGAAGCGTCCACCACCACGTAGCGGAACTGCCCGGCAATCATGTCGAAAAGCCGGGCAAAGTCAGAAGTCGAGGGCTCAACCGCGCTGGGAGCTGTTGCCCCGCTCAGGACCTGCAGGCCTCCGCCATGTCGTGCCATGAAGCTATCGAGCAGGGAAGCATCCAGGCGGTGCAGGTTGGTCAGGGCGTCGGAAATCGTAAATGCCGGTTTTAAGTTCAGATGAAGCGTGCAGTGACCCAGTGGCGCCATGTCCACTAGAGCGGTATTGGCGTGAGCTGATTGCAAGGCCAGCGCCAGGTTCACGGCCACCGTCGTGGCTCCGCTGCCGCCCTTCGCATTGACGATGGTGAACATCTTTCCCCGGGAACCATGTCGTCCCGGTTGCCGCCGTGTTGCCGTCAACCGGACAAACGCTTCCAGGAGATCGGTAGTCGTGGTGGGCCGCTCGATAAATTCGCGTGCACCCGCGCGCATCGCGCTTACGATCACTTGTGGCTGGCTCAAACTGCCAATCGCAAACACCGCCGCGTCGGGAAGTTCGGTGTGAAGCAGTTCGATTGCGCGGAGGGCCGCATCCACGTCATCGTTAGGAATGTCGACGAGGATCACCTGCGGAGGGTACGCATGGGCCTTGCGAAGCACCGGATCGCTTGCCGCCACCGGCAGAGTGTTGCTGCTCGAGACCGTGCGCGCTACGCTCGTCCCGTCGACCAGAACTTGAAGTATGGCCCGCTGATCGTGATCCGTGGCGAAAACTGCAACTGACAACTCCGGCATAAACTGATTAGACCACCTTTTCTCATCTCTTTCGCCGCGCCCCTCGGCGCTGCCTTACTTTTTGCCATCTGGCGGCTTATTGTCGAAATGTTCTCTGTCCATGAACGGCACCGGATTCGTCGGTCCTGGCGGCGGCTGCAAGCTCGGTGAAACCCGCCGCGCTGTGCACAGAACCATGAGCTCCGAATTCGTCTTCTGCGCGCTCTTGCTTTTGAAGAAATTCCCCAGAATCGGCACATCCCCTAGCCACGGAATCTTATTGTTGATGTTTGTGACGCGATTGTCCATCAATCCTGCGATGACGAAACTCTGCCCATCCTGTATTTCGAACTCAGTTTCCGCTTTGCGCGTACTGAGCGCGGGAACCGTCGTCCCCCCAATGGTGACAGCATTGGCGAAGTCGAGCGTACTTACTTCCGGCGTGACCCGCAAATGGATATTGCCGTTCGGTTGGATCAATGGGGTGAACTTCAATCGCACGCCGAACTCCCGGAACTGAATCGTCACAGTCGACAGTCCTTGCGATCCCAATTGCGCGACCGGGAACGGAAATTCGCCACCTGCGAGGAAACTGGCCTCTTTTCCGTTCACAGCAATTAGGTTCGGCTCCGCGAGAATCTGCAAGAGATTCTGCTGTTGCAGCGCCTTGATCACCGCGCCGAAGTTGATATCGGTGCGTGCCACGAACAGGTTCAGGAAATCGGTGACAGTCACTGTCGGCGGCGTGCGCACAGTCGTTGTGGTTGTCGTACCACCTTGAGTAGTGGTCGACGTGGCTGTATTGCTGATGCCCACACTTCCAAACTGTCCGGTCTGGCTTAGGGCCACGGTATTGCCCAAGCCGGGCATAAAGAGGTTGATTCCCAACTGGGTGACTGCGCTGCGATCGACTTCCGCAAACTTCACTTCCAGCAACACTTCCTGCGCGCCCACAGGGGCAAACGTCAGCACGTTCACGACGTTCTTCGAATAGGCGGAGGCAATTGCTCCAGCATGTTTTGCGACATCTTCGGTGGTGACGTGCCCCGAGAGAACAATGGCCGATCGCGACGGCGTAATGCTGATCTGCTCGTCGGGGAAGAGGCGGTGGATTTCCTCCGCGGCGGCCGTGATGTCGACATCTACGCGCAAATCGAAGCTGCGCGAGCGCTCCAGTTCGTCCCAGATCAACAACGAAACTTCGCCGGGAGCAAGGCCATTCACCAGCACCTGCGTCGGCGTGACAACTAGAGCATCTGCCACCGTCGGATCCGTTACGGAAACGCGTTTCAAGCGCTCAGTCGTATTGATCAGCAGCGATTTGCCGACCATCACGCGCAAGGGAGCGGCGCCGGGAACTTCGGTGCTGCTCGCGGTGCCGGATGGAGCGGGAGACTGCTGCGCGGCGGGCGCCTGTGGCGCGGGATTGTTCACTTCCTGCTTGTCCTGCGACACTGCCAGAGCCGTTCCGCTCATGCACAGCACAGCCACCGCAACCAGCGCTGAAGCTTTCATGGAGCCGAACCTCTCCGCGAATGAAATCTCAGACTTCCCAAACAAAGTGGAGCCTCGTTTTTCGTGCGGTTCGTTCAAAACTTGGTTTCGTCCCGCTTGCTGCCCCGAATCATTTCGATCGTGTAGGACTGAGGCGCGGTAGGGACAGGGGCCGCAGTCTTCCGGATCTTTGGTTTCGGTGCGGCCGCCGGAGCGCCGTTGGGGAAGAGCGCACTCTCGCGAGTCGCGGCGATATCTTGTTTTTTCGTGTCGAGTGGATTTCTTAATGCGAGCTGGATACGGCCTTCCTGCCCGGCTAGCGCCAACTTCTGCCCGTCGTCCGGAGACACAAGCAACGTGATTACCGGCGCACTCTGCTGCTCTCCCGAGGGATTTCGTTCCAGGCTTTTACCGACTGCAATGACGGCGACATTTTCCAGCACGGTGGTCGTCTGCCGCTCGCTGCTCGATCCGGGGTTCCCGGTCATCAAGATGTCCACCCGTGTCCCGGGTTGCACGAACCCCGTGACCGAAACGACATCATTGACCCGCACCGAAACTGCCCGCATCCCGGTCGGGATCAGTGACGGCAGCCCCGCCCCTGCGTTCTCGGGCGCCAGCTTCCCGGGCAATACGAACTCGCCGCGGGAAATTGGCAGCACCACACCACGTCCGACAACTTGAGATCTTTTTGTATAAACTCCGGCGGGCAGGTTGGATTGCGGATAGCGCACCGTCCGTACGCTGGTTTCCTCGAGCTTCGCCCCGACGGGTATGTCTCCCGCGGCTACTACGACCTCTGCCATCGGTTCGTTGCCGGAGCCGCCAGATATCCTGAGTCGGTTGTAAACGGAATAGCTAACGAATAAACCCAGCGCAAGCGCGAGCGCGCCGATCATCAACAAACGGCCTCGGTTCATTCCTCTCCTTCCGGACCCAACCCGGACTGATGCCGCGCAGTCTTGGCAGACCGCAGCGCGCTAGACCTGCTCCCGCGAAACTCTACCCTTATGACGAGATACCGCTCGCCACCTGTGAGAACACATTGTTGGCATTGCCGCCAATCAGACGGATCGTCCCGATCACTAGCACCAGAATCACGGCCAGCATCACCGCGTATTCAGCGATATCCTGCCCCTGTTCGTCCTGCCACAATCTCCTGGTCAGTTCTCTCATTTTGGCCTCCCGTGGATTTTTGGACATCCTTTCAACCCAGGTACTTAGCGGTACAGCAGTGTTCCGGCAATGACGAAGCGGCGTTGGCCAGACGTTGGTCTCGACCGAAAAACCACCGGTTTTTCCAGCCAAGGCCCATAGTTGAGTTTCAGTTTTGCCTAGTTTCGCAGATTCAGGAGAGCTCGGCCAACGATTTTTGCACTTTTTTTCCTTGCTGGGAAGGGGTTTTGGGGGTTCTTTCGCCACCCCTAGGGGGTCCTACTCGGCGAAATACTATCGCCCGATCGTCTTGGTACTCCGATCGCCAATCGTAGTCAAGCGCCAGTGCTTGCGCCAGCGCGCTGGACGTCGGGACCAATACAGTCTGCACCTGCCACTCTTCGAGCACTTGTCGCCACCTCGGCTTCAGCTGCATCGTGACCTTGAATTCATCCAGCAGTTCGTCGCCATAGAGATCGGCGCGTCCATCTACGAAAACGCGATCCTCGGGGTAGAGCCTCCAGATCGCATATCCGCCCCAGTCGTAGTACGCAAACAGTCGGCCCGAATTGCCCTTTGACGCTAGGAAGTCCACCGCCTTCTTGGGGAATGACTCGGCCTCCGACTGCGATTGTCCAAGAACCAGCATGCTCCACCGCACGAGGCAGAACACCGCGATCAGAATCACTACGCAGGCCGCAAACCGGCCCCGGAACTTTGTGTGCTGCGCAGCCTTGTTGCCGGGCGCTCGGATTGATCCGACCGGCAACGCGGCTGCAATTACCGGCACTGCGAACAGCACGAAAATTGGGATATGTCGCACGGCGTCGAGCGCAGCCAGCAACGTGCCAAGCAGAGGAAACAACACGCGCACTTTTGGCCGGACGGCACCTCGCGCGAAAAGGATCAGCAATGCGAGGCAGAGCAAGTGCATTGCTGCGTAGCGACCCTGGTGGAAGTCCGGCGAAGCCCACTCCGCGATGAACGACCGCATTCCACCGGACCGCAACACATCCAATGGATAACGATAGAGTTCCGCACCGCTTGGATTCAGAGGCACCACGGCAATGCAGGCTGCGATCACTAACAACAACCGCACAATTTGAGGGCGCACGACTGTCCAATCCGTCTCTCCTGACACGCCCTCCCAAGCCAGTCCCGCGCACCAGGCAAGCAGCAAGGCAGGACCGAGAGCGAATCCGGCGTGCAGGTTCAGCCAGAGCAGGAAAACTGGCGGTATCCACAGTAGAAGCCACGGTTTCTCTTCCGCGCGCTCCACCAACCAGAGCAGCACGCTTGCGAGGAGGAAGGTAAACATCTGTGGGCGCACTCCCCAGGCAGGCGCCGAGGCCAGCGCTCCGAGGGTTGTGGCTCCTGCCGCCCAATGCGGACGCGCCCGGCAGCGCAGATAAAGCAGCATGAATCCGCCTGTGGTGATCATCGACGAAAAAACGATCAACCCCGCCCACGATGCGAACCTCCAGATGCCGTAGAAGAGCACCTCCGAAAGCCACTCGTGCGAGACCCACGGTCTGCCGGCGCGTGTGAATGAGAACGGATCGTTATGCGGAACCTGCCCGGTTTGCACGATCCATTCGCCGGTGCGCAGATGCCACCATAGGTCTGGATCGGTCGCCGTGCGCGCCGTCATGGCGAGCAGACCAAAGAAAAGCAACGTCCCAAAGAGGAGTTTCGTGTTCCTCAACGCCTGGAGAGCCCAATCCATACCGCGCGCGATTATAAGGTGAACGCGATAAGGTCGCGCTACATTCCGTCGCTGCCGCATTCAACCGATAGAATGGACTGCCTCGAATCGACCGTCGGTTTGATGATGCAATCTCCACAGCTGCGCCGCGTGGTGATGGCGGCTCTTCTCGCCATGGCGATCGCCAACACCCTCGTGTGGTGGAATGCACGCGAATTGATCAGTCAGGGCTATGGAGGATTCACAGCCTTCTACACTGCGGGAAAGTTACTGGTCAGCGGCCGCGGTTACTTAATGTATGACCTGCCTGCGCAGTGGGAAGTCCAAAAGCAGATCGCGCCGGAAGTAAAGATTCGGAGTGGGCCGTTGCCGTATGTACATCCTCCGTTTGAGGCTGTGCTTTTCGCGCCGTTTACATTCTTAACTTATTCCACCGCCATCCTGCTGTGGACTTTCTTCAAGCTGGGAATACTTCTTGCAATTCCTTACGTCGTGACGCACGCGAGTGCGCTACCGCGCGAACTTCCGCCCTGGTTTCTGGCGGTTCTGAGTCTGGGCACCTACCCGGTCTTTGTTGATTTCGAGCAGGGACATGACGCGGTGCTACTAGCCTTTCTGTTTGCGATCGCGTTTGCGTGCCTGGCAAAGGGAAGGGAATTGACTGCGGGCATCGCACTTGGTCTGGCGCTCTTCAAGTTTCATCTGGTAGTTCCCTTGGTTGTGATCTTGTGGATCGCGGGAAAGCGGCATCTCGTCGCCAGTTTCGCCGCGACCGCCATTGCGCTCCTCGCCGTGTCCCTTGCTATTGTCGGATGGAATGGCGTGCTCGCCTACCCCGGTTACGTGCTGGCGCTCAATCGAATTCCTGGTGCGGGAATGGTGACACCCGAATATCTTGTCAACTTGCGGGGGCTCTTCACTTTATTTTTCGGCCGCGCGCCTTGGCAGTGGCTGTTGCTGCTTGTCGCACTGGGTGGTGTCGTGTGGGCTGGTGTTCTCTGGAAAAAATTGGATAATCGACGCCTGCCGGAAGCTTTCGGTCTAACGGTCCTCGTCGCGATCTTGACGAGCTTATATGCATATTCCTACGACCTTACCCTCTTGCTGATTCCGCTGATCGGCAGCCTTACAACTGGAGTTGCGAAGTCCACAAATTCAACGGCGGCGAAAGCAACAAGGCCTCCCAATGCTCTCTCCACGCCCGATCGCCTCGTCAGCGCATGCCTTACCGCGGCGATCTTGCTTCTCCTTTGTACTCCCCTGTACTGGTTCCTTAAATTGCATTGGCACGCCGAGTGCCTAATGTCGCTTCCGCTGGCGGTTGCTGCTTTCACTCTCGCTCGCCGTTGAAAACGTTGACGCGAGTCGAAGTCGCATAGTCATCTCTCCAGCGAAAAGGGCCTAAGATGTCCCAGGAGTGCCCCTCGGCGTGACCGCCGGCTTCATTCTTGTGCTGCGTGCCCGCATGAAAATCACTAGCAGCATCGGCAGATAAAAGCCCAACACAGTCCACCGGCCAACCTGCGTCATCGAGTGTGGCATGTGATACCACCTCCAAACGCCGACAAACCAGCTGCACCCTGCGGTGTACAAGATCTCGCGACGCGATTTCGGAATCAGCCACAAAATGAAACTGTCGAAGAACCAGCGCTGCGGAACCAGCGCCGCCAGTACGAGAAACCATGCATCACGATCGCGATACCTGGTCAGCGCCGCGAGCAGCAGAAATCCTGGTAAGACCAGCACCGGAAAAAAATGCTCGTAGTGCCCAAACTGCCCGATCCACCACAACGGCCATCGCGGCACCAGCGCTAGCGTGATACCCAACGCAACCACGCACGCGATCACACCGATCCGGCTTGCGCGCGTCAGGAATACCGGTATCCCGAGCTGCGGCTTCGCCATTGTTACCGGAAGAAGAATCGGAATGAGGGCGCCGGCCATGATCAACGGCGACCATTGCGCTGTCATCAATGCACCCCAGTATGGGTATGCAAAAAAAACGAAGAGCCGCGAATACCCGCCCTCTTTCAACAGGCCGAACGCAAGCAATCCGGAACTGATACCAAAAAACAATCCAGCGGCAATTTCAGCTGGAAATGCAAGGAAGGGGATGCCGAACAATGCCGCGGTAAGCGGATATTGTTCGAGTGGCGTGTCATACGGATTCTGGTGCGCGAGCATCGATCGAGCGGCCCGCATCGTCCAGTAAAAATCCGCCGAGCCCTGATGGAGGCGCGTCAGCACCAGCCAGCAAAATGCGCCGCTGCACACCGCGATCGCTGCTGCTACCAGAATCCGCTGCCGCATGACCAGAGTTTTTTCGCCTAAGTTGTAACATGAGTCGGCAACCTGATCCGACGGAGACTGCGCTGCTTGCGTCGAAGTTCCCAATTTGTGTTCATCTTCGCTGCAGCCATCAGTGCTGCAGGCATGTGGATCTATGCTGACCGCGTCATGGTTTTGTACCAGGTGAGGGACGCCGCTGCTCACGATAGACCGCGCGGCAACCTTTCTGATCTCTATCCGCGATGGGTGGGGGCGCGCGATCTTCTGCTGTATGGTCGCGATCCCTACAGCCCCGAAGTGACCCGCGAGATTCAGGCGGGGTACTACGGACGTCCCATCGATCCCAGTCGTCCGGGAGATCCCAAGGATAAACAGGGCTTCGCCTATCCCGTTTATGTCGTGTTCTTGTTGCAGCCGCTGGTGCGCTTGCCGTTTCCTCTGGCCCAGAGAATCTTCTACTGCCTCCTGATCGCGTTCATAGCTGGCTCGATCTGGCTCTGGCTGCGTTTCCTGAAGATTTCGATCCCGCTGCCAATGCAGGTCGCCATTTTCGGTTTCACCTTCGGAAGCTTTGCCGTTATGCAGGGTATGAAACTGCAGCAAATGACTCTTTTTGTCTCCGGACTCATCGCTGCCTCGCTCACCCTGCTGGTGGCCGGTTTTCCCCGGCTCGCCGGGGTTGTTCTTGCCCTGGCCACGGTCAAACCGCAACTTATCTTTCTTTTGGTGATATGGCTCGCCATATGGGTCGTCTCCGACCTGCGCCGGCGCTATCCGTTTGCCGTGTCATTCATAGTTACCATGCTGATCCTCGTCATTGCCTCAGAGGTCCTGCTTCCGCACTGGCTGCCACGCTTCTGGCACGCACTCGCGGAGTACCGCCGCTATACCGGGTCCGTCTCCGCCCTCGATGAACTCATCCCCTCGCACGTTGGTCGAATTTTCGAAATTGCTGCCGTGCTCGCGACTGCATGGCTTTGCTTGCGTAATCGCCGGCCGCGCGAAGATACTCAGACCTTCGCCGTGACGACTTGTCTTATGCTCGCAACCACCATCTTCATCGTCCCTAGCTATGCGCCCTATAACCAGATCCTGCTGCTGCCCGCATTTATGCTGCTCCTCTGGGAGCGTCGCAGCTTGTTGCATTCGAGCGTCTCTGGTCTTCTTTGGATAGTGGCACTTGTCCTCGTCGTCTGGCCATGGATATCGAGCATCCTGCTGGCTATCATGTCGTTCTTTGTCCCCGAGCACGTGCTCCTCTTGTTCTGGTCGGCGCCGGGCTGGACGACACTCGTCGTCCCCATCGCTGTCTGTGCGCTGATGTTGCTCTATACTCACCGCATGCCGGCCGCTGCTCCCGAGCGGCCTCCAGCGTAAAATACTTTCTCTGCCATGGCCGAATGCTGGCATCATGGCGCAGGAGCTTCACTGTCCATGTCGGTTTCCCAGTCCTCGGGATCGCTTTCCGGTTCTAGCGTCTCGCGCGTTTTCCCAGTCGTTATCTACGTGCAGGGAAATGAACAGCAGACGCTTACTCTGAACCACACGCCGTACACGGTCGGCCGCAAGGTGGACCGTGATCTGGTGATCCCCGATCCGCGCGTCTCGCGCGAGCATGCCCAGATCGTCTCCGAGAATGGCGAGTTCTTTGTCGTCGATCAGGGATCGAAGCATGGCACCTACGTCAACGGCGAGCGCGTCGACCGCCGCAAGCTCGAACGCAATGACCGTTTGGAATTCGGCGCGCGCGACATCGCCTACGTCATCTTCCATCCGCTTCATCCAACCTCGAATACCGCGCGCGAGTTCCTCAGCCAGATCTCCGGCATCCGCATCTCGCAGGAAGCCAGCGATCTCGAAAAAATGACACTCTTCCTCGAGGCCGCCCGCAAGCTCAATACCATCGGCGTGCTCGATGAAATCCTCGTCACTCTGCTCGACGCGACTCTCAATCTCACCCGCGCCGAACGCGGCTACATCTTTTTGCGCGACACTACTGGGACTCTCACGCTCGCTGCTGGGCGCAACTCCAAGGGCGAGCCCCTGCTCGACGACAAGACTATCTCCCGTTCCGTGCTCGAAGAGGCGCTGACCTCCAACTCCGATTACCTGGTCACCGACACCAGCACCATGCTCGACATGAAAGGACGGCAGAGCATCGTCGCCTTCGATCTGCGCACGGTCATCTGTATGCCGCTGCGCAAGCCGATTGTTCAGACCCGCGCCGATCAACCGATCGAAACCGAGGTCATGGGCGCCCTTTACGTCGACTCGCGCTTCGCTTCGCGCGATATCACCAGCGTCAGCCAGGACATTCTGCGCGCCATAGCGACAGAAGCCGCGCAGTTGATCGAAAACGCCCGCCTGGTGCAAGCGGAAGAATCCGCCCGCCGCTATCAGCAGGAACTCTCCATCGCTGCCTCGATGCAACAGGGACTGATGGCGGTCACGATTCCCGAGGTGCCCTTTGCCCGGGTGACCGGACGCAATCTTTCCTGCAAAGACATTGGGGGCGATTTTTTCGACGCTGTGAGCACGCCCGAGGGGTTGGCAGTGGTCCTTGCCGATGTGAGTGGTAAAGGGGTTTCTGCCGCGCTCTTAGCGTCGGTACTTCAAGGGATGGTTTACTCGCATCTCATCGCGGGGATGCCGCTCCCAGAGATCGTCGCTGCTGTGAATCGCTTCTTTACGCAAAAGCACATCGGTGAAAAGTACGCGACCATGATCATCGCGCGCCTTCGATCCGATGGCGATCTCGAATACGTCAACTGTGGGCACATTCCGCCGGTCTGGATCTGTCGCGACGAGGTGCTACGTCCAGCACATGGCAACCTTCCCGTCGGACTGCTTGGAGACGCTACGTACTCGAGCGATCATTGCCAGATGAAAGCTGGAGACCGGTTGATTCTCGTGACCGACGGTGTAACCGAGGCTGAGAACGCGCGCGGCGACATGTTTGACAGCGACCGCCTGGAAGGAGTCGCCGGGAGAAGCTCGTCGATGGACGATATCTTTGTCGCCGTTGCTGACTTCTGCGGAGGCACTCCGTTAAACGACGACTGCACGGTCGTCGAAATCTCGTACACGGGAAGCGCGTAGCGCTGGTTCAGTTTGAGCGATCGCGCTCATTTTGTCGTCTGCCCGCCCGCAAACACATACGAGTAATTATCCATCGCGCTTATAGGCAGCTGGCGACTCTCGTCTGCTGGCTATGATCAGTTCTTGGTGGCTGTGATCGCTTTTTTGGGAATAGCTAGGATTGGTTATTAGGCGCCGCTTGATCGATGGGTCCGTGCTTTTGGGTGACGGCTCTCTGCGGCATGACTAGAGTCATCTCCTACCCTCGCGCCCTTGGACGGCGGGCTTTTGGGTGGCGACATGATTTTGGGTGGCGACGTGATTTTGGGTGGCGCAGCGCTTCAGCGCTGCGTTCACTGTGCTTATCTGGCAGAGCGGCTTTAGCCGCTGAGGTTTTTCCAACGACCAGCGACCCACCTACGGCTTCGCCGCACCGTGTATCTCCACCGTCGACCAAGTTTTGTCCGCCGCATGGCACAGTTTCTCAATCGCACAATCGGAGCATTTCGGTTTCCGCGCGATGCACAATTTCCGCCCGTGCCAGATCACTTCGTGGGAGAAATCAGTCCATCGCTCGCGTGGAACGACCTGCATTAAATCCTGTTCGATCCTTGGTGCATCCTCATGCTTCGTAAGTTCGAGCCGACGCGCGATCCGCGTCACGTGCGTGTCCACTACCACGCCGTCGTTCTTCTTGAACCACGTGCCCAGCACGACGTTCGCGGTCTTACGTGCGACGCCGGGAATCGTCAGCAGCTCATCCATGGTCTGCGGAACCTCGCCACCAAAATCGGCGACAATCTTCTTCGCCGCGCCCACCAGTGATTTCGACTTGTTCCTGAAGAATCCAGTCGACCGGATATCCGGCTCCAGCTCTTCCGGCTGCAGCGCCGCGAAATGTTGAACGGTCGGATATTTTTCGAACAGCACCGGGGTGACTATGTTCACCCGCACGTCGGTGCATTGCGCGGAGAGGATCGTGGCCACCAGCAATTCCCAGGCATTGCGATGCGTGAGCGCGCAAGTCACGCCCGGATACATCTGGTCAAGGCCGGCGATGATCGCCCGTATGCGCTCGGGCGCGATCGGGTTGTAGCGCGATTTGGCTGCCGACGACGACGTAGGACCCTTCTTCGCGGTTGTGCGAGGCCGACTTGGAGCCGGCGACTTCTTAAGCAGTGTGCGAGATGCTTTTCGTACACCTTCCTGGCGTCCACTGCGACTCGGTTGTCGCGGCATGTTTCCGCGTGCCATGGCTTCTCCTGGGATCGGTCTCCAGTGATGGTAGCAAAGCGCCGATGCCCTCGCCCAAAGGTAACTAGTCGGCAATTGACGGCGGCTCCGCGCGATGAGTACTCTGAACTCAAAGGACACTACCGTGGCAGTGAAGAATATTCAGATCGGACAGGTGTGGCGTCAGGACCAGAGCGGACAGGACTACCTTGTCACAAAGGTCTACAGCGAAGTCTTCACCCAGTACGCAGTGCTGCGACCCGCCGAGGTGACCGCGCCCGACGCGCCCACCGTGCGCGTGAAGGTGACGAAGTCCGCCGACGGCATCTCGCTACCAGGCTTCAGTTTCACCCAGGAAGGGGCGTTTTAGGTCGGTTCGTTGAGTGATCGGAACATCGGATCATTGGACGAACGAGGTTTTCGATGTCCCGATGATCCAATGGCTCAATGCTTAAATGGCCCGATCGCTCAATGACCCGATCGTCCGGTTCGCATGACTGAAAAAATCCTCGGCGTCCTATTCTTCTTCATCAAGACCCTGGTCGCGTCGACGGGTTATGCCGGCATTGCCATCCTCATGGCAATCGAGTCTGCTTGCATTCCGCTGCCTTCGGAACTGATCATGCCGTTCGCCGGCTACCTGGTCTATGAAGGAACGATGAAGCTGGTGTGGGTCGCAACGGCTGGCGCCATCGGTTGCAACCTCGGCTCGCTGATCGCATACGAAATCGGATACTTCGGCGGGCGCCCGCTGGTCGAGCGCTACGGCCGCTGGATCTTGATGGGCCGCCGCGAACTCGACTGGGCCGATCGCTTTTTCCTTCGATGGGGACACGCCGCGGTATTCGTCGCCCGCCTGCTGCCGGTAATTCGCACTTTCATCGCGTTGCCTGCCGGTGTCACGCGCATGCCGCGCGGCAAGTTTCATATCTATACGTTTCTCGGATCGTGGCCTTGGTGCTTCGCATTAGCGTGGTTTGGGATGAAACTCGGCGAGAACTGGCGCACGATGGGTCAGTATTTCCACAAATTCGACATCGTCATCGGAGCCGCTCTCGCAATCGGCGTCATCTGGTTCGTATGGTCTCACTGGCAGAACCGGATCAGGGTCAGCGAGAGAAGCAGCAATTAGCATTTGGCAATTGGCAGTTAGCCAGGTGGTGGCAAACACAACGCGATGTTCGTTGTGTGGGGTTGTTTGAAAAATCGTCAGCCCAATCTTTCGGTCGCGTGCAACCCAGCCCTGAACTTGCCTCACTCAAGCCAGGATCGGGCTTGAATGAACCACTCCTGCTAAGGAGAACAAATGTTACTCCGAGAGATCTCTACCTCAATCCCGGGCCAAAAGCTTTTTGTGCTCTCAGTATTTATTTTGATCAGTACGCTGGCGACGGTTGCTCAACCCGCTGAGAAAAATGATGTTCAAGCAAGCCAAGCGGCGCAAGCGGAATGGCTGGCGACCGGCGGCTCTGCATGGGACGCAGTCGCTGCGGTCGAGATGGACGGAACGATAACGCAGGGCGGAGCACCTGGAACATTCAAGAAGACGATGGATTGGAAGACCGGATATACCCGCATGGATGTAGAAACAGGTCCGATGAAGCAAATGAGCGGATTCGATGGCACTGCCTGGTCTTCTCAAAACGGAATCGTATCTTTTGTTGATTTGCCTGCATTTGTCGAAGATGCGCGATCTCAGACTTTTCTGGACAGGGCCGGATGGAGAACAGAGAAGGCCTTGAGTAATGAGCCCAGCCAGAACGGGCTACTTATTGCGCATTACCACCCAACCGGTTGCAGCGAAGTCGGGGTATCCTTCGACGTGAAGAGCCATCTAGTAACTCAGGCCGTCGTAGAGACTAATGGCGGACCACTAACCATCACGTACAGTGATTGGCGGCCTGTGGGGAAAGTGAAATTTCCGTTTCATCAAGTACAGAGAGATAGTGTTGGTGAAACCATTGTTCTTGAAGTACAGCGCGTGCGCTTGCAAAACAAGGTTGATCCCAGTACGCTGGCGCGTCCCGTGGCTGTGCCTCGCGGCCATCTGTTGTCCGGAAGTAATGCGCCGGTCCCATTTACGTTCATAGGTTCGCATCGATCTCACATATTGGTTCGGGCCAAAGTGTCAGGTGTTGATGCCAAACTCGTTTTTGATACGGGCGCTGCAAATTATTTCTCTCCTGAATCGGCGAAGCGTTTTGGTTTAGCGGTTTCCGGCGGGGTGAACCTGAGCGGTATTGGTGAATCCAGCATGACGGGAGGTTACGCGAAGGCCGACAAGATTTCGATCGGGGTTGCGGAATTGAAAGACCAGACAGTGACGGTGGGTCCTATGCCGGGCGCAAATCCTCAGGGGCAACAAGATGCTCCAGATGGACTAGCAGGCTTCGAGTTTCTCGCCGAATTTCGCACAACGATTGACTATCCGGCCCAAACGATCACTTTTAGGGACTTCAGCCAACCGCCCGTAGCAGGCGGTGTAAAGGTCCCGTTCCTAAGCGACGGACAACACATTTACATCGAAGCGGAAGCCAGCAATGCACGTGGACTTTTTCTCCTCGATACGGGTGACGGCGGTACGGTAACGCTCCTTCCCACCTTCGCAAAGACCCATGGTCTCGACAAGGGATTAGGAGGAAACGTTGTTTTGCCTGGAGGCATTGGAGGGCAAATTTCGGTCAAGCCGCTGACTCTCTCAAATTTCGTTCTGGCGGGGACACAGTTTCATGATCTTCCGGCCAAGCTCAGCCAAAACACAAAAGGGCCTTTTGCGTCGCGAACCATTGCCGGAAATCTTGGAGCGGGTTTGCTGCGATGTTTCCGAATCACGATCGATTTTCCAGCGCGGGTTCTGACGTTCGAGTCAGTAGCCGGCTGTCACTAGTAACTCGCCTCTGCCGACCGGACCAGCGAAAATCGCGTCTGGGATCCCGAGCTTGAATGGGCCTTGCCCTTGCAATCCGAAAAACACATTGGGTTTGCCCGTCCAGATTAGCGCCGCTTTCGGTGCGAGCTTAGGACTTGTCTTGTCATCGCCATTTCGGCTTGATTGCTTTGGCGCAACGAACAAACCGCTCGTGTGTGGCATCCTTGATTTCAGGTTTTTCTGCCTGGCCCACTCATCAAAGTTTGACCCCTTATAAATAACTATTGTCGGAAGGACGGATTATTTGTCGGCGAAGAGAAAGCTAGACCTGGATTTTGGAATGCTTATGGCGGTAGAACGATTCGGCACAGGTGCCAATGCCCACAATCTCCGCACACTCGCGAATGTCTACGTGTTGGCGTGTGAAAATCACCAGCCGAGTATTGCAGAAGAATACCGGACCAAATTGCTTCTGGAACTCAGGAGAGTGTGAGGGCCGTGGTCCACAGAAGGCAATGTTCGTTGTGTGGGGACGTCTGGAAATCCTCTGCTCGGTCTTGCGGTTCAAGTGAACCTAGTTCTCAACTGCTCAACTTAAGCCAAAATCGGGCTTGAATAGGCAAGCAAGCCGCCTTTGACCGTAGCCTTCCCTACGAAGAACAGTAGTCTTTCCTACAAAGAAAATGAAAAGGCGGAGCCGCTTTCCCCTGCTGGCCCCCGTCATACTGCTAGTTTCTTTCAGAAAATGAAAAAGCCGCCCAGCACTTCTACGAGCACATAGGCGGCACTTTCGTTGGTTGTCGCTGCGAATCTTCCACTATGCAGGGCGGAAATGCAAGCTGCCTAAAGTGACAGAGCAGCCGCACTCGCCTTGCGGTCACCGCTGACTGTCAAGTGTGACAGCACGACACAAACACAACTGTACTTACCACCTCTGCACGGCTGTCGGAATGTATCGAGTTTTTACTAACTACGACCTAGGAGTTTTCGTAGTTGGCTTTCCTACAGTAACTACCTGAGAATTCCACCGCTAGAGAGGAACGCCTTTGGTCGCATCAGTTTCGCGTGCATGTAGACCTGATTTCAGCAGAGGTGTGACGTTAACCAGGAGGACCCAGCCATGCTGGATGTTCTCTTTAGGAGTGGC
>Ga0126383_10000719_pt1 | contig 19105 bp, 15 predicted proteins | sample PanSoiMetPlot_35_FD_96882 | JGI IMG/M metagenome (GOLD analysis project Ga0126383, IMG submission 96882) | Tropical forest soil microbial communities from Panama - MetaG Plot_35 | ecosystem: Environmental > Terrestrial > Soil > Tropical forest > Bulk soil | place: Panama | collected 2016-02-17
CGGCACGAGGCCGCGGTCAGGGCGTCCTAACGACGTCGCCTGGCTCGACCGGCCGCTCGACTTGCAGCGTGAGCGCGTACGAGAGGTTTTCGAACACGCGGAAGACCATCAGCAGCCCGTATCGCTCCTCGGGGAGCTGGAAGGGCTCGCGCTTCACGGAGCCCATGTAGAACGGCCCGGTGCTGCGGTCGTTGTAGATCGTGGCGTTGCGCCAGATCGCGAGCACGTGGCCCGGTTCGAGACCGTCCTTCGCGCCGCGGTTCAAGCTGACGATCGAAAGCGGGCCGGTCTCGCCGTACCGCGTCTCATAGAGGACCGATCGCTCGTCTCGCATCCCGGGTGTTTGCGGGGCGAGCGAGAGATAGTCGCTGCGCGCGTAGCTGCGCCCGTCGTAGATCGACATGATCCGCCCGGTGATCTGCTGTTCCGGCGCGCGCGGCGCATAGGCGAAGACCCGCGGCTGCGGCGCGATCACCAACCGGTCCCCCGCGCCGATCTCCTGCTTCGAGGAAAGGATCTGCACCGTCGACGGGTCGCCCCGGCGCATGAGGCGCGCCGTCCCGAGGAAAATGGCTTCGTAGCCGAGCGTCTCCCGAGTGTCCGGGTCGACGAGCGCGAGGCCGGGCCGGTAAATCTGCCACAGGGTGTCCTTCGCGTCGCTGATGCCGGCGACGTATGCGCGCGCGCCCGCGCCGATGTTGTACCGGCCTTCCTGCGTCGCGACGATCTGGGGCGCCCCGTCGAGACCGCCGCGCTCGATGACGAGCGGCTGGGACAGGAACGGCTCGATCACCTTCAGCGGGATCGTCGGGATCGCCTCGGCGGTGACGGCCTCTTCGCGTATGCGCGGCTGAGGGCGATCGACGATCGAGAGCGTCTGGCCCCCGCGGTCGAAGCGAACGACGTAGCCCGGGTAGATCAGATGCGGATTGCGGATCTGATCCTTGTTCAGCCGCCAGATCTGCGGCCAGCGCCAGGGCTCCTGCAGGAACTTCGCGGAGATATCCCAGAGAGTGTCACCCCGTTGGACGACGTACTGGTCGGGGGCATCGGGACGTATTTCGAGCACGGTCCCCGTCTGGCCTGGCTGCTGCGCCCAACCGGCCGGCAGGCCGAGCAGAAGGGCGAGCAGGACCGCCGTGCTAGACTTCTTGAACATAGCGACCTCGCTCCAATCTATCGCCAAGTATTTGATTTATCTCGGCTGGCTGGGCTAGTCTAAGGACTTTCTTGAAATCCTGCGCCTAATTATTTCACGCAGCACTCAATTCATGGCAATCCTCGACGTCCTTCGCTACCCCGACCCACGGCTGCACAAGGTCGCCAAGCGGGTCGACCAGGTCGACGACGAAGTGCGTCGATTGGTGCGGGACATGGCCGAAACGATGTACGCCGCACCGGGGATCGGGCTCGCCGCGACGCAGGTCGACGTGCACAAGCAAGTCATCGTCATCGATACCTCGGACACCCGGGACCAACTGCTCGTGCTCATCAACCCGGAGATCGTGTGGCGAAGCGAGACGCAAAGGGAATGCGAGGAGGGCTGCCTCTCGCTGCCAGGAGTCTACGAGACCGTGACGCGCGCGGAGAAGGTAAGAGTGCGCGCGCTCAACGCCCATGGCGAGCCCTTCGAGCGGGAGGTAGAGGGCCTGCTCGCCGTATGCATCCAGCACGAGATGGATCACCTGCGCGGGAAAGTGTTCGTCGAGTATCTGTCCCGCCTGAAGCAGGGCCGCATCCGCGCCAAGCTGGAGAAGCAGCTCCGGCAAACGGCCTGAGGGTTGCCGCCAGAGGCTGGTGGCGACGGGCGCAGCCGCCCCGCGCCGGGGCTTCCGAACATGCGAGTCGTCTTTGCCGGAACGCCGGACTTCGCGGTCGCCCCGTTGGCGGCGGTGGCGGCGGGACACGCCGTTGCCGCGGTCCTGACTCAGCCCGATCGGCCGTCGGGGCGCGGCCTCGCGGCGACGCCGAGTGCGGTGAAGCGGGCGGCGGGCGAGCGGGGGATCGCGGTCCTTCAGCCCTCGACACTCAAGGACGCGGCGACCCAAGCGCGCCTCCGCGAGCTCGCACCCGACGTGATGATCGTCGCTGCCTACGGGCTCATCTTGCCGCAGGCTGTCCTCGAGATCCCTCGGCTCGGGGCACTCAATATCCACGCCTCGCTGCTGCCGCGCTGGCGCGGCGCGGCGCCGATCCAACGAGCGCTTCTCGCCGGCGATGAGCGCACTGGCATCTGCATCATGCAAATGGATGCGGGGCTCGACACCGGCCCGGTGCTGTTGCGCGAGGCCGTGCCGATCCTGCCGGAAGACACCGCCGCCACGCTCGAGGACAAGCTGGCAGCGCTCGGCGCGACGCTGGTTGTCATCGCGCTCGAGCGGCTCGCGCGCGGGACGTTGCGGGCCGAACGCCAGCCGAGCGAAGGTGTCACCTATGCCGCGAAGATCGACAAGAACGAAGCGCGGATCGATTGGTCGCAGGACGCTGCCGCGATCGATCGCCAGGTGCGCGCGTTCAACCCGCTCCCCGGCGCGGTCGCGCGGGTGCGGGGGACCGACGTCAAGGTATGGCGCGCGCGCGTCGTCGCCGGACCGCGGGGCGAACCGGGGACCGTGCTTGCCGCCGGCCCGAGCGGCGTCGTCGTCGCATCGGGCGATGCCGCGCTGCGCTTGGAAGAGCTGCAGCGTGCCGGCGGCAAGCCCCTATTGGCTGCGGCGTTCGTGCGCGGCTTCCCGCTGCTGCCGGGGGACCGGTTCGAACCGCCGGCGACGACCGGTCGCGATTGAACTCCTTCGGCGCTCGTGCTTTAGCGACCGCGCCGCGTGCTCTCGCGGCGAGCGGGCGGGCGGGATGGTGCCGATATAATCCGCGCGCCGCGCCGATGCTCACCCCTCCTCTTTCGCACACGCTTGCCGCCGCGAGCCGAGTGGTGGCGCGCGTGCTGGCCGGCAGGAGCCTGACCGCCGCGCTCGACGAGGACGCCGCCGGCCCCACGGATCCGGCGGTGCGCGACCTCGCTTACGGCGCGCTGCGCGACTACGGCGCACCCGAGTCGATTCTCGCGGCGCTTGCCCGTAAGCCGATTCCCGATCGCCTCGTCCGGGCGCTCATGCTTTGCGCGCTGCACGAGCTGCGGCGGGAGCGCCGCGCCCCGCACACGGTGGTCGATCAGGCCGTGAGCGCATGCGCCGGGGTCGGACACGCCGCGGCGCGCGGTCTCGTGAACGCGCTGTTGCGCAACTACCTGCGGCGCCGGGAGGCGCTCGAGGCCGACGCGCGCACGGGTGACGCCGGGCGCTTCGGCTACCCGCAGTGGTGGATCGCACGCACCCGCGCCGCCTATCCCGATGCATGGCAGGCGGTGCTCGCAGCGGGCAACTCCCACCCGCCGATGACGCTGCGAGTCAATCGCCGCAAGCTTGCGCCCGACGCCTACCTTGCCAAGCTCGCAGATCACGCGATCGAGGGAACGCGCGTCGGCGAAGCGGGCATCCGGCTCGCCCACCCCTGCCAGGTCACCGCGCTGCCAGGCTTCGCCGCGGGCGAGGTCTCGGTGCAGGACGCAGGCGCGCAGCTTGCCGCGCCCTTGCTCGACGCGCGCGACGGGATGCGCATCCTAGACGCCTGCGCGGCGCCCGGCGGCAAGGCGGCGCACCTCCTCGAGCTCGCCGACGTGAGGCTGCTCGCGATCGACCGCGATCCGGTGCGCATCCCGCGCATCGCGTCGAACCTCGCACGCCTCGGGCTCGCGGCGCCGACGCTCGCCGCCGATGCCGGCGACCTCGGCGCGTGGTGGGACGGACGAGCGTTCGAGCGCATCCTGCTCGACGCACCGTGCAGCGCTTCCGGTGTCGTGCGCCGGCATCCGGACATCAAGTGGCTGCGCCGCGAAAGCGATCTCGCTGGTTTCGCGCGCGAGCAGGCGCGGCTGCTCGAAGCACTGTGGCGGGTGCTCGCCCCCGATGGTAGATTGCTCTACGCCACGTGCTCGGTGTTCGCCGAGGAGAACCGCGTGGTGATCGACGCGTTCCTCGCCCGCCATGACGATGCACGCCTGCTGCCCGCGTTCGGCGATGGGCAGCTCCTGCCTGACGACGAGCACGACGGCTTTTTCTATGCGCTGCTGCGGAAGCGGTAACCGATGGCGCTTGCGATGAGGGCGCTCCTCGGCGCGCTCGCCCTCGCCGCAGCCGCGGCCGCGGCCGAGGAGATCCAGGTCGGGACGACCCGCCTCGTCGCGTCCGAAGAAGGTATCGTGCTCGACGCCGACTTCGCGCTCGACCTCACGCCGCGGCTGGAGGACGCGCTCACCAACGGCGTGCCGCTCTACTTCGTGTTCGAGTTCGAGTCCACGCGGCCGCGGTGGTACTGGTTCGACGAGAAGATCGGGGCAGCGACACTGACGGCGCGTCTCTCGTTCCACGCGCTCACGCGCACCTACCGGGTGTCGACCGGCGCGCTCCATCAGAGCTTCGCGACGCTCGACGACGCGCTGCGCGCGCTGGGGCGGGTGCGCGAGTGGCTCGTGCTGCCGCGCGACGCGCTCCGGCCCGATACGACCTATAACGCCTACGTCCGAATGCGGCTCGACACGGCACAGCTCCCGAAACCGTTCCAGGTCAGCGCGCTCGCGAACCGCGAATGGGCGCTCGCTTCGCCGTGGCGGAAGTGGGAAGTGAACGGCTCCGACGTGGGCAAGGCGGTGCGATGACCTACGTGATCGTCGCGAGCGTGGCCCTCGGCGGAATCCTGCTGTTCCTGCTCGCGGTGGCGAGCGCCAATACGTCGCTGTTCGCGACCCATTACCCGTTGCTGCTCATCCTCAACGCGGTGATCGCCGCGGCGCTGGTCGGCTTGGTCGGCTACGAGTTGCTGTCGCTGCGCCGTGCGCTCCGCGGACGGGTGTTCGGGTCGCGGCTGACGCTGCGGTTGCTCGTGCTCTTCGCGATCATGGCGGTCGTCCCGGGGGCGCTCGTTTACACCGTCTCGGTGCAGTTCCTCACCAAGAGCATCGAATCCTGGTTCGATGTTCGCGTCGCTACCGCGCTCGAGAGTGGCCTCACGCTCGGCCGCAGCGCGCTCGACACGATGCTCAGCGAGCTGCGCGGCAAGGCGCGCGTGATGGCGCTCGAGCTCTCCGACCTTCCGCCCGTGCAGCAACCGCTCGCGCTCGACCGGCTGCGCGCGCAGGCGGGCATCGACGAGGCGGTGCTGCTCGGTGCGAGCGGCGCGCCGATCGCTAGCGCGAGCCGGGAGCCGGGCCGTCTCGCGCCCGACGCCCCGCCCGCCGCCCTCCTGCGCCAAGCGCGGCAGGGACTCGGGTACGCCGCGATCGAGACACAGGGCGAGAAGGGCTTCCGGCTGCGCGTCATCGTGCCGGTCGCGGGGAGCGCGATCGCCGAGGAGACGCGTCTCCTGCAGCTCTCCCACACCGTGCCGCCGTCGCTGGCGGAGACCGCCGAGACGGTGCAGTCGGTGTACCGCGACTACAAGCAGCTGTCGCTGCTGCGCCTCGGGCTGAAGCGGATCTATCTCCTCACCCTGACGCTCACGCTGCTGCTCGCGCTGTTCTCGGCGATCGCGCTCGCGTTCATCCTGAGCCGCCGACTCTCGGAGCCGCTCGGCGAGCTCGCCGAAGCGACGCTCGCGGTGGCGCGCGGCGACTTCAGTCGCCGGCCGAAGGTCACCAGCCGCGACGAGCTCGGGGTGCTGACGCGCTCCTTCAACAGCATGATCGGGCAGCTCGACGACGCGCGCGGCGCGGCGGAAGCGAACCGGATCCAGGTGGAGAGCGCCAAGGCGTACCTCGAGAACATCCTCGCCAACCTGTCCGCCGGCGTGCTGGTCTTCGACGAGGGCTTCGCGCTCCAGGTGGCGAACAGCGGCGCGGCGGCCATCCTCGGCGAGGACCCCGCGCGGCGAATCGGTGGTGACCTCACCGGATCGGCCGTGTTTGACGCCCTCGCGCAGGCGATCCGCCACGGCTTCGCCGGCGTCGGCGCCGAAGGTGCGTGGCAGCGCGAACTCGACCTCGGCGACCGCGCCCTCACGTTGCTCGTGCGCGGCTCGCGGCTCCCGGCCGGGGGCGGCTACGTCGTGGTGTTCGACGACGTCACGCAGCTCATCGTGGCGCAGCGCGCGGCGGCGTGGGGCGAGGTCGCGCGCCGGCTCGCGCACGAGATCAAGAATCCGCTCACGCCGATCCAGCTCTCCGCCGAGCGTCTCCAGGCGAAGCTCGCCGACAAGCTCGGCGCGGAGGAGCGCGAGGCGCTCGTCCGCGCGACCGAAACGATCGTGAGCCAGGTCGCGGCGATGAAAGCCATGGTCGACGATTTCCGGGAGTACGCGCGGATGCCGGCGCCGACGCTCGCCGCGCTCGATCTCAACGAGCTCGTGGCCGAGGTGCTGGCCTTATACGAGCATTCGCCGGCCCGGATCGCCGCGCGCCTCCAGGCGGATCTCCCGCCGGTGCGCGGGGACCCGATGCAGCTCCGGCAGGTGATCCACAATCTGCTGCAGAACGCCGAGGACGCCCTTGCCGGCCACACCGACCCGCGCATCGAGGTGCGGACCGAGCGGTCCGGCGCGGCGATCCGCCTCTCGGTCGCCGACAATGGCGGCGGGTTCGCCGAATCGATCATGAAGCACGCGTTCGAGCCTTACGTGACCACCAAGCCGCGCGGCACCGGGCTCGGCCTCGCGATCGTCAAGAAGATCATCGACGACCACCACGGCACGGTCAGCCTCGAGAACCGCGCGGGAGCCGCCGGCCATAGCGGCGCGGCGGTGACGGTCGCCCTGCCGCTCGCTGCCTGAGGACCACCGCGAAGGACTATGGCAACGATCCTTGTAGTCGACGACGAAATCGGCATCCGCGAGCTCCTCTCGGAGATCCTCGCGGACGAGGGCCATACCGTGCGCCTCGCGCAGGACGCGACCGTGGCGCGCGAGCACCGCGCGCGCGAGCGCCCCGACCTGGTCCTGCTCGACATCTGGATGCCCGACACCGACGGCATCTCGCTCCTGAAGGAATGGGCCGCTGGCGGGCAGCTCACGATGCCGGTGGTGATGATGTCGGGTCACGCCACGATCGACACTGCGGTCGAAGCGACGCGCATCGGCGCGCTGGACTTCCTCGAGAAGCCGATCGCGATGCAGAAGCTGCTTGCGACCGTGAAGCGCGCACTGCGCACGGCGGAAGTGCCGCCGACGGTGGGGCTCGCGCTCGCGAATCTCGGCCGATCGAACGTGATCGCCGACCTGCGGAAGCGCTTGGCGCAGCTCGCGCAGGTCGGCGCGCCGCTGCTCATGCGCGGTGTGCCCGGCCTCATGCCGGAGCTCTATGCGCGCGCGCTCCAGCCCGCCGGCGCGCCTTGGGTCGGCGCGGCTGCCAGTCTCGCCGACTCGTCGCAGGATCTGCTCGCGCAGGCTGCCGGCGGGATCCTCTTCATCGAGGAGCTCGCATCGTTGAGCCGGGTGCAGCAGAAGAGCCTCGCGTTCATCGCGAGCCGCGCCGAGCGCCAGAAGGTCCGCCTCGTCTCGTTCACCGCCGAGGAACCGCGCCGGCTGATCGACGAGCGCGGCTTCGACCCCCAGCTCCTCGCGCAGCTCTCGCACGTCGTGCTGACACTGCCCGCGCTCCGGGACTACGCGGAGGACATCCCGGAGATCGCGGCGATGCTGCTCGCCCGGCTCGTCGAGGCACGGTTCTGCCCGCCGCGCGAGTTCGCGACCGCGGCGCTCAACCAGCTTCGCAACTTCGCCTGGCCGGGCAACCTCGACGAGCTGCAGCAGGTGGTGCGCACCGCGGCCCTCACCGCGCTCGAGGAGGAGATCAGCGCCGAGGACGTGCAGCGCGCCCTGCCCGCGGCCGAAGCGCCCGCGGGCGCATTCGCGGGACTGCCGCTCGACCTGCCGCTCCGCGAGGCCCGCGAAGCCTTCGAGCGCGCGTACTTCGAACACCACCTTGCTCGCGAAGCGTCGATCAGCCGGCTGGCGGAGAAGAGCGGCCTCGAGCGGACTCACCTGTACCGGAAACTGAAGCAGCTCGGCCTCGGACCGGCGAAGAAGGAGGAGTGACCGGTGGAATCGGCATACAATCCGCGCCCTGGTCAGGAGTCGCGCGCTTGAAAATCGTCATCCTCGGCGCCGGACAGGTCGGCTCGACGCTCGCCGAGAGCCTCGTCTCAGAGCAGAACGACATCACCGTCGTCGATCACAGCACGCCCTGCCTGAAGGATCTGCAGGACAAGTTCGATCTTCGCACGGTGATCGGCAGCGCCGCGCATCCGGCCACGCTGATCGAGGCGGGGCTCGAAGACGCGGACATGCTGATCGCCGTGACGCAGTCCGACGAGACGAACCTCGTAGCCTGCAAGGTAGCTGCGAGGCTCTTCAACACCCCGACCAAGATCGCACGAGTCCGGTCGCGCTCGATCCTCGCGAAACCGGAGCTGCTCGCCGAGGACGGCTTCGCGGTCGACTACGCGATCAGCCCGGAGGACATCGTGACCGAGTACATCACTCGGCTCATCGAGTTCCCCGAGGCGCTGCAGGTGCTCGACTTCGCCGACGGGCGGGTGACGATGGTGGCGATGCGCGCGGTCGAGGGCGGACCGCTCGTCGGGCATCCGCTGAAGGACCTGCGCCAGCACGTCCCGTCGGTCGATGCGCGGATCACGGCGATCTTTCGCGGCGATCAGGCGATCATCCCGGACGGCGACACGGTGGTGCGCGCGGGCGACGAGGTGTTTCTGCTCGCCGACACCGAGCACATCCGGCAGGTGATGCGCGAGCTGCGCAAGATGGACAAGCCGGTGAAGCGCCTCATGATCGCCGGCGGCGGCAACATCGGACTGCGACTCGCCCGTGCGCTCGAGGCGCACTACCAGGTCAAGATCATCGAGTTCAACAAGGCGCGCGCCGAATTCATCGCCGGCCAGGTCAATTCGACCCTGGTCCTGCACGGTGACGCGACCGACGAGGAGCTGCTCGAGAACGAGCACATCGGCGACATGGATCTCTTCCTCTCGCTGACCAACGACGACGAGAACAACATCATGAGCGCGTTGCTCGCGAAGCGGTTGGGCGCGCGCCGGGTGGTGGCGCTCATCAACCGCCGCTCCTACGCCGAGCTCATGCAGGGCGGCCAGATCGACATCGCGATCTCCCCCGCGCAGGCGACGATCGGCAAGCTCCTGCAGCACATCCGGCGCGGCGACGTCGTCGCCGTGCACAGCCTGCGCCGCGGCGCCGCCGAGGCGCTCGAGCTCGTGGCGCACGGCGACGAGCGGACCTGCAAGGTGATCGGCAAGAAGGTCGAGGAAATCCAGCTCCCGCGCGGGGCGACGGTCGGCGCACTCGTCCGCCGCCTGGCGCAGCCACAAACCGACCCCGCCTCCGACCTGGCCGCGAAGCAGCGCGACGCCGACGTCATCATGGCGCACCACGACACGGTGATCCACTCGGACGACCATGTCATCATGTTCGTCGCCAACAAGCGGATGATCCCCAAGGTCGAGAAGCTGTTCCAGGTCAGTTTCGGCTTCGTCTGATGGCCTCCGCGGTCCGGTCCCGCCCCGGCGGGCTCGCGCGCTACGCGCCGCTTGCGCAGACGCTCGGATTGATCTTGATGCTCTTCGGAGCGTCGGTCCTCTTTCCGCTCGCGATCTCGCACTTGCTCGACGACGGCGCCCAGGTCGCGTACGACGAGGCGCTCGTCCTCACGTTCGGTTGCGGCGCGGGTCTATGGGTCATCGCGCGCGGCCATGAGGGGGAGCTCGAGATCCGCGACGGGTTCCTGCTCGTCGCGCTGACCTGGACGCTCCTGCCGGCGTTCGCGACGCTGCCGCTCATGATCCATCTGCCCGGACTGTCGTTCACCGACGCTTATTTCGAGACCGTCTCGGGGCTCACGACGACCGGCGCGACCGTGCTCGACGGTCTCGATAAGCTGCCGCCCTCGATCAACGTCTGGCGTAGCCAGCTCGTGTGGATGGGAGGCCTCGGCGTCGTGGTGCTCGCGGTCGCGATTCTTCCGCTCCTCGGGGTGGGGGGTGCGCAGCTGTTCCGGGCCGAGACGCCGGGCCCGATGAAGGACACGAAGCTCACGCCGCGCATCACCGAGACCGCGAAGGGCCTGTACGGAGTCTATGTCGCGATTTCGATCGCCTGCATCCTCGCGCTCAAGCTTGCCGGCATGACCTGGATCGACGCGATGATTCACGGGTTCTCGACGATGGGCCTCGGCGGCTTCTCGTCGCACGACGCAAGCTACGGCTTCTGGGACTCGCCGGCGATCGAGGCGGTGACCATCGTCTTCATGCTGATCGCCAGCCTGAACTTCGCCACGCATTTCCTGGTCTGGCGGAACAGGGGCTTGGCGCCGTACCGGCGGGACCCGGAAGCGGGCATGGTGCTGCTCGCGATGCTTGGGAGCGTCGCGCTGATCGCGATCTACCTGTGGCAGGTGGGGGTTTACCCGCACTTCGGGGTCGCGTTGCGGTTCGCGGCCTTCAACGTCGTCTCGATCGCGAGCACCACCGGCTTTGCCAACACCGACTTCAACCTGTGGCCGATCTTTGCGCCGATGTGGATGCTCTATCTTTCGAGCTTCGCGACGTCGTCGGGCTCGACCGGCGGCGGCATAAAAATGATCCGGGCGCTGGTGCTGCTGAAACAGTCGACGCGCGAATTCACCCGGATCCTCCATCCGCGCGCCGAGGTGCCGCTCAAGCTCGCCAGCGAGCCGGTGGCGAGCAACGTGGTCTTTGCCGTGCTCGCATTCATGCTCGTCTACGGCGGCACGATCGTCGCCCTGACGCTCGTCCTGCTCGCGACCGAGCTCGACTTCGTCACCGCGTTCTCGGCGGTCGTCGCCTGCATCAACAACATGGGTCCCGGCCTGAACAAAGTCGGCCCCGCGACGACTTACGCGGTGCTGAGCGACTTCCAGACATGGGTGTGCACCGCCGCGATGCTGCTCGGCCGGCTGGAGTTGTTCACGCTGATCGTCATCTTCACGCCGGCCTTCTGGCGGAAGTAGGCGCTACTTCACCAGCTTGAATGACCCGGGGAAGAGCGTGAGGTCGACTCCGGCCACGCGCTCCGCGCGGCCGACGACCACTACCTGGTAGAACCTGTTCCCTGCGGCGACGACCCACGCGGCGAGCCGCATCGGACTGCCTTGCGCGGCGCCTTCCACCTGAAATTCGATGCCAGTCGCGCCGTCGAGATCGACCGGGCGCTCGGAAATCACTCGGCCACCGAGGTTTCGCGTAAGGGCGTCGCGGATCTCGCCGACCGTGCGGGCGGCGTCGGCCGCTGACGGGAGATCCGCGTAGCCGACCCCGAACGCCGTGCCGGAGATCTGCGCGGTGACCATCTGCATCCGCACTCTTGCCCCGGCGAGGACGAGCTCGCGCGACTCCCGGGTCGGACGGGCGGGCAGCATGACGGTATACCGCCCGTCGGCGGAGGTGAACTCGCGCCAGTCGAGCTCGGGGGAACAGGCAGCGAGGACGACGAGCGCCGCGGCGGCGAGACGTCTCATGCAGCCGAATCATCAACCTACTTGGCCGCGATGCACGCGATCTCGACGAGCATTCGCGGATCGGCGAGCTTCGCCTCAACGGTGGCCCGCGCGGGCGGATTCTTGGGGTCCATCCATTTCATCCACACCGCGTTCATGCCTTCGCGGTTGCGGATGTCCGTGACCCAGACGTTCGCCGAGAGGATCTTCGACTTGTTCGTACCCGCCTTGGCGAGGAACGCGTCGATCTTCGCGAGCACTTGCTCGGTCTGCCCCTCGATGCCGGCGGTGAGGTCGTCGGGCGTCTGCCCGGCGACGAACACGAGCCCGTTCGCTTCGACGGCGCCGGACAGGAACTTCCCGGGTGCATGACGGATGATGCTCATGGTCTTTCGGGCCTCCTTTGCACGACTCTAGGTTTCATAGGCGAGCGCGGGCGCGAGCCAGCGCTCGGTCTTCGCGAGATCGAGCTGCTTCCGCCGCGCGTAATCCTCGGCCTGGTCGCGGTCGATCTTGCCTACGGCGAAATACTGCGCCTGACGGTGAGCGAAGTAGAAGCCGCTCACTGCCGCGGCCGGCCACATCGCGTAGCTCTCGGTCAGCGTGATGCCGGCGGCAGACGCGTCGAGCAGATCAAAGAGCGGCCCTTTCTCCGTATGGTCCGGGCACGCCGGGTAGCCGGGCGCCGGGCGGATGCCGCGGTAGCGCTCGGCGATCAAGTCTTCGACCGCGAGCCCCTCGTCCGGCGCGTAGCCCCACAGCGCCTTTCGCACGCGCTCGTGCATCAGCTCCGCGAGGGCTTCGGCCAACCGATCGGCGAGCGCCTTCAGCATGATCGCGCTGTAGTCGTCGTGGGCGGCCTCGAGGCGCCTCACGCGCGCGTCGCAACCGATGCCGGCGGTGACCGCAAAGGCGCCGAGGTAGTCCCGCACGTCGCTCGCCTTCGGAGCGACGAAATCAGCCAGGCACAGGTTGTAGCGGTCGTCCGCCTTTTGCGTCTGCTGGCGCAGGAAGTGGAAGACCGTCGCCGGCGCGGCGCGCGCCTCGTCGGCATAGACCTCGACGTCGTCGCCAACCGAGTTCGCGGGATAGAGGCCGATCACCGCGCTCGCCGTGAGCCATCCCTCGGCGATCACTCGCTCGAGCATCGCGCGCGCGTCGCGAAGAACGCTGCGGGCTGCGTCGCCCACGACCGGGTCCTCGAGGATCTTCGGATAGCTGCCGGTCAGGTCCCAAGTCTGGAACAACGGCGACCAGTCGATGTACCGGGCGATCTCGGCGAGATCCAGGCTCAGAAAGCTCGTGCGCCCGAGGATGCTCGGCGCCGGCGGAACGTAGCTGCCCCAGTCGATCGGGAAGGCGTTCGCGCGCGCGTCGGCGAGCGCGATGAGCGGTGCCTGGCCCTTCTTCGCCGCATGCTGGGTCCGGATGCGCGCGTAATCGGCGCGGACCTCGCCGATGTAGCTGTGCCGGAGATCGGCCGACAGCAGGCTCGTGCACACGCTCACCGAGCGCGAGGCGTCGGGGACATAAATCACCGGTCCCGAGAATTTCGGTGCGATCTTGACGGCCGTGTGCACCCGCGAGGTCGTGGCGCCGCCGATGAGGAGCGGCAGCTCGAACCGTTCGCGCTCCATCTCCTGGGCGACGTGTGCCATCTCCTCGAGCGACGGCGTGATCAGCCCTGACAGGCCGACGATGTCGGCGCGCTCTTCACGCGCGACCTGCAGGATCTTCTGTGCGGGCACCATCACGCCGAGGTTGATCACCTCGAAGTTGTTGCACTGGAGCACGACCGCCACGATGTTCTTGCCGATGTCGTGCACGTCCCCTTTTACGGTCGCCACAACGATCTTGCCCTTCGGCCGCGAGTCGCCGCCCCTCGCTTTCTCCGCCTCGATGAACGGGACGAGGTGGGCCACCGCCTGCTTCATCACGCGCGCCGACTTGACGACCTGCGGCAGGAACATCTTGCCGGCGCCAAAGAGGTCGCCGACGACATTCATCCCGTCCATCAGCGGCCCTTCGATCACTTGGATCGGCCGCTCGTAGGCGCGCCGCGCCTCCTCGGTGTCCTCGACGATGTAGGTCGCGATGCCCTGGACGAGCGCGTGCGCGAGCCGTTGCTCGACTGTTCCCTGCCGCCAGCTGAGATCCTCCTCCTTCGCCCTGCCGCCGCCCTTCACCGTCTCGGCGAACTTGACGAGCCGCTCGGTCGCATCCGCCCGGCGGTTGAGAATCACGTCCTCCACGCGCTCGAGGAGGTCCTTCGGGATCTCCGCGTAGACGCCGAGCTGGCCGGCGTTGACGATCCCCATCGTCATCCCGGCGCGGGTCGCGTGGTACAGGAACGCGGTGTGCATCGCCTCGCGGACCGCGTCGTTGCCACGGAACGAGAACGACAGGTTCGACACGCCGCCCGAGACCTTCGCGTGCGGCAGGTTCCGCCTGATCCAGCGCGTCGCCTCGACGTAGTCGAGCCCGTACGCGGCGTGCTCCTCGAGGCCGGTCGCCACCGCGAAGATGTTGGGGTCGAAGATGATGTCCTCGGGCGGGAAACCGACTTGCTTCACCAGGATGTCGTAGCTGCGTTTGCAGACCGCGACCCGGCGCTCGACGCTATCGGCCTGGCCCTGCTCGTCGAACGCCATCACGACCACGGCGGCCCCGTAGCGTCGCGCCGCCTCGGCGTGCTTCACGAACTCTTCCTCGCCCTCCTTCAGCGAGATCGAGTTCACGACTGGCTTGCCCTGCACGCACTTCAGCCCCGCCTCGATGACCGACCACTTCGAGCTGTCGATCATGACCGGCACCCGGGCGATGTCGGGCTCGGCGGCGATGAGATTCAGGAACGTGGTCATCGCCGCCTGTGAATCGAGCATTGCCTCGTCCATGTTGACGTCGATCACCTGCGCGCCGTTCTCGACCTGCTGGCGCGCGACCGACAGCGCCTCCTGGTAGTTGCCGGCGAGAACGAGACGGGAGAAGGCCTTAGACCCGGTGACGTTGGTGCGCTCGCCGACGTTGACGAAGAGCGATTCGTCACCGACGTTAAACGGCTCAAGGCCGGCGAGCCTGAGCTTCGCCGCAACCGCCGGCGCGCGGCGCGGCCGCAACGGACTCACCGCCGCCGCGATCGCCGCGATATGCGCGGGCGTCGTGCCGCAGCAGCCCCCGACGATGTTGAGGAACCCCGACTCCGCGAACTCCTTGAGGAGGCCGGAGGTGTAGTCCGGCGTCTCGTCGTAGCCGGTCTCGGACAACGGGTTCGGCAGCCCGGCGTTCGGATAGCAGCAGAGGAATGCGTCGGCAACGGTCGCGAGCTCGGCGATGTAGGGGCGCATCAGCTTCGCGCCGAGCGCGCAATTCAGGCCGATCGTGAGCGGCCGCGCGTGACGCACGGCGTTCCAGAACGCCTCCGGCGTCTGGCCGGTGAGCGTGCGGCCGGACTGGTCGGTGATCGTGCCGGAGATCATCACCGGCAGGCGTTGCCCGGCTGCGGCGAAGAAGCTCTCGACGGCGAAGATCGCCGCCTTCGCGTTCAGGGTATCGAACACCGTCTCGATCAGGACGAGGTCGACACCACCGTCGACGAGGCCGCGGAGACTCTCGGCGTACGCGGCGACCAGCTCGTCAAACGAGATGTTGCGAAACCCCGCGTCGTTGACGTCGGGCGAGATCGACGCGGTCTTGTTCGTCGGCCCGAGCGCACCCGCGACGAACCGCGGCCGATCGGGCGTCCGCGCGGTGAACTCGTCCGCCGCCTCGCGCGCGAGGTGAGCCGCCGCGAGGTTCAGCTCGTACGCGAGCGTCTCCATCCCGTAGTCGGCGAGCGACGGCGCATTCGCGTTGAAGGTGTTCGTCTCGACGATGTCGGCACCCGCCTCGAGATACGCCCGGTGGATGTCGCGGATGATCGCGGGTTGGGTGAGCACCAGGAGGTCGTTTGCCCCCTTGAGGTCGGCGGGCGAGTCGGCGAAGCGCTCGCCGCGGAACGCGGCTTCCGAGAGCCGGTGTGCCTGGATCATCGTCCCCATCGCGCCGTCCAGGATCAGGATGCGGCGTTCGAGGCGATCGCGGAGCTCGTCGGTTCGGTCGGGGCGCATGTCAGCACAAACGAAAAACCCGTTCAGCCTGCGCGGGCCAAACGGGTTTCCCTCGCTTTAGCCGTATTTGTTTCACCCGGAATGCCCGGAGGCGCCCGCAAGCTGAAGCGGTCAAATCGGCGCCGCGACGGAAGGCTAGCGGCTCGCTAGGCCCTTGTCAACGCGAGGGATTGCCGCATCGAGCACCGCTGCCTGCCGCCGGCGATCGAGGCTATACTCGCCGCCCGCGCCTGCGAAGGCCGTTCAAGATGAAGCACTTGAAGCCCGACGACGCAAGGCAGTTCCTGAAGGCGAACCCGAACGCGCTCTTCGTCGATTGCCGGAGCGAGATGGAGTATCTCTTCGTCGGCCACCCGGTCGGGGCGCTGCACGTCGCGTGGAACGACGGGACCGACTGGGAGGTGAACCCGCACTTCGTCGGCCAGGTGAAGAAGCTCGCCGGCGCCAACCATGCGCACCGGCCGATCGTGTTGATCTGCCGGAGCGGCAACCGGTCGGTCGACGCCGGGGAGGCGCTCGAGAAGGCCGGTTTCACCGAGGTCTACAACGTGCTGCACGGTTTCGAGGGCGACCTCGACGAGCGCCACCACCGTAACACGCAGAACGGCTGGCGCTTCGAAGGGTTGCCCTGGGAGCAGTGCTAGAAGCCCGAAGGGTCACTCGACCGCGAACGACTCCGGCGACCGACCCGAGAGCCGTCGCTCCCACATCTGCTCAAAAGCGAGCTCGAGGTGGCGCGTGTATGCCGCCGTGCGGAAGAGCGGCATCGTCGCGCGGTTGGCGGCTAGCCGCTCGCGCAGGTCGTGCAGCCGGCTGCGATCGCGCGCCAGCGCGATCGCCAGCCGTTCGTAGTCCGCGAGACGATCGACGGCGAGCTCCGGCAGGCCCACTGCCCGGACCAGGCTCGCGGCCACGCGGCCAGCGAAGCTGTCCGCGGGCCGGGTGAGGACCGGTACCCCGGCCCATAGGGCGTCGCTCGCCGTGGTGTGCGCGTTGCACGTGTACGTGTCGAGGAATAGGTCGGCGAAGCGCTGGCGCGCCAGGTGCGCCGCCTTGGGGAGGAGGCTCGCGAACGCGAGTCTCGTCGCATCGATCCCGGCGCGCGCGGCCGCCGCCCGCAGGTTCGCCTCAGCCGCCGGATCGCTGCGGAACAGCCAGAGGACCGCGCCCGGCGTCGCGGCCAGGATCCGCATCCACGCGGCGAACACCGGGCGCTCGATCTTCTGCGTCTGATTGAAGCAGCAGTACACGAACGCGTCCTCGGGAAGGTTGCACGCGGACCGGCTCGCGATCGCGTCGTCGATCGGCAGCCGATCGTCGTTGACCTGGTAGCTCGCCGGCATCCAAGCGATCGCCTCGCTGAACCATTGACGGTCGGACTCGGGGAGGACGGTGCGGTCGGCCACGAGGTAATCGATGTACGGTGCCTGCATGGAGCCGGGGTAGCCGAGGAAGCTCACCTGGATCGGCGCCGGACGGTGCGCGAAGATCTCCGGGCGGCTGTGCCGCGTGTAGCCGTGGAGGTCGACGAGGATGTCGATCCCGTCCTCGGCGATGCGTTGCGCCGCGGCGCGCGGGTCATGCGACGCCAGATCGACGAAGCGATCGAACGCGCCGGCGAGCCGCTGCCGCTCCGTGCTGCCGTCGTCGCCGCGAAAGGAATACGCGAACACCTCGAAGCGGGCCCGGTCGTGCCGCTCGAAGAGTCCGGTCGCGAGGTGAGCCGTAGCGTGCCTGCGGAAGTCGGCTGACGCGTAGCCGATCCGCAATCGCCGCGCGCTTCGCGTTACGGCACCGCGGTACTCATGGTGTCCGACCGAGGAGACGATACGCGCAGCATGCTGACGAGCCACCTCCCGACGGAGCTCGGGGGCGATCGGCATCAGCAGGGTGTCGAACGGGAAGACGCGCCGGGTCCACACCGCGGCGGGCTCGACGCGAGCACGCTCGGTAAGGTGCGCGGCCAGTCGCTCCGCTTCGTCCCAGTCGCAGACCATCCGCACCGGGGAGAAGAGGTGCGCCTCGATCTCGGGGATGTCCGGCCGCTGGCGCATGACCTCCCGGAGATGCGCGATCACCGCTAGCGGCTGCTGGTTCGCCGCGCCGAGCGCCAGCGAAAGCGCGAGGCGGTAGCCCGCGTTCGCTGGATCGCGCTCCACGGCGAGCTCGAGCGCCTGAATCCCTTCGTCGAATCGCCCCTGCGAGACGAGGGCCGAGCCGAGGCCGTGGTAGACCTCCGCGCCGTCGCGCCCCGCGGCGAGCGCGCGGCGAAAGGCGATCTCCGCCCCGGCCGGATCGCGCTTCGCGGACTGGAGGGCCTGCGCGAGCGCACCGTCCGCGCCCCGGTCGCGGACGAGCGATCGGATCAGCTTGCGGAGCATGGAAACGTCGCGGGCGCGGGGCGCGAGCTGGTGAGCTGAACTATTCGGCTTCGCGCACCATGCGCACCGCGCGCTTGAGGCGAAATTCGCCCGGGCGTGGCTCGTACACGTCGTCGCGCCAGCTTCCCGCGACTTCATAGACGAGCCACGGACGGTCCTTCGACATTGCGCCTTTAGTCTGCAGCGTGACTGCGGCAGCGCGCGCGTCTTTCACGGAGCAGAAAACGAGGCCACCTGCATAGCTGCCGTCCGCTTCGAGCGCGCCGCGCGGCGCGCTGGGTGGCACGATGTGAGCAGGCAACGGCCCCGGCTTCGTCACCGTCTGGCCGCGGGCGATCGCCGGCGCGATCGCAGCGTCGCCCAGAGTGTAGACATGCGCGCAGTCAGGCGGCGTCCCGCTTGCGCACGCCACAAGTACCAGCGGCGCGAGCGCGACGAGGCCGGGAAGGCGGAAGGGGCGGGGGGACCTCACCAGGCTACCGCGGCGCGACAATCTTGACGCGCAGCTCGGCCAAGCCGTCGACCGTCGCAACGAGCTCGTCGCCCACCTTGGCCTTGCCGACACCCGCCGGCGTGCCCGTCATGATGATGTCGCCCGGCTCCAGTGTGTAGTACTGCGAGAGGAATGCGACCTGCTCCGGTACGCTCCAGATCATCTCGGCGATGTCGGCGTTCTGCCGGACCTCGCCGTTCACGCGCAGCTGGATGCGCCCCTTCGCCGGATGACCGATCTTCGCCGCCGGCGTGAGCGGCCCGACCGGCCCCGCCTCGTCGAAGTCCTTGCCGAAATCCCAAGGACGGCGGAGATCCTTGCCGTCCTGCTGCAGGTCGCGGCGCGTCATGTCGAGGCCGACGCCGTAGCCCCAGATGTGATCGGTCGCCCGGTCCGCCGGGATCCGCCGGCCACCCTGGCCGATGACGGCGACCATCTCCGTCTCCCAGTGATAGTTCTCGGTCTTCGGCGGGTAGTGCACGTCACCGCCCCCCGGGACGAGTGCATGCGCGGATTTCAGGAAGAAGAACGGCTGCTCGCGGCCGTCGCTGCCCATCTCTTTCTGGTGCTCGACGTAATTGCGGCCCACACAGAA
>Ga0126383_10000720_pt1 | contig 19103 bp, 17 predicted proteins | sample PanSoiMetPlot_35_FD_96882 | JGI IMG/M metagenome (GOLD analysis project Ga0126383, IMG submission 96882) | Tropical forest soil microbial communities from Panama - MetaG Plot_35 | ecosystem: Environmental > Terrestrial > Soil > Tropical forest > Bulk soil | place: Panama | collected 2016-02-17
CCGTGTTCATGAATCGCCGAGGTGATGTTCAAAGCCAAAGCCAGCGCGCGGCGACCGTCGTCCAAGCTGACCAGCGGCTTCGAACGCGTCTGGACAGCCTCAAGAAAAGACTGCAATTCGGCGCGCAACGGTTCCTGGGGGAAAATTTCGGGCTTCGCCATTCTTATCTGGGGGTTCGTCGAAGGCACACCCCCCGTTTCCTCGCCCACGCTGAAAACCAGCACATCCTGCCTGCCGTAATCGATCGAGATATATTGTTGCGGCTGGAAGAAGCGGAGCTTGCGCACCCGTTCGGTTGAGACCCGGCTTGCCGTGAAGTTGGCTACGCAGCCGGATTCAAATTCCACGCGCACATTGGCGATGTCCACCTTGCGGGAAAGGATGGGCAGACCTACGGCGCGGATTTGCTTGACGGGAGAATCTACGAAGGACAGCACAATGTCGAGATCGTGAATCATCAAATCCAAGACTACGTCGACATCCAAGGAGCGAGGCGTAAAGACGCTGAGCCGGTGCACCTCGAAAAACATCGGACGCGAAATTAAAGGCATAGTTGCCGCCACGGCGGGGTTGAAGCGCTCCACGTGTCCAACCTGTGCCACTCGCCGGTTGGCTTCCGCGACCCGAATCAGTTCTTCAGCCTCGCTGACCGAAGCCGCAACTGGCTTCTCGATAAGGACGTCAATGCCGGCATCCATCAATGCCCTGGCGCTTTTCAAATGAAAAATCGTAGGGGCGGCCACGGACGCGGCCTGAATGGCAACCTCGCCCGCCAGCATTTGCTCGACCGAATTAAAAGCAGCAGCAGCATACTGCTCAGCGACACTGCGGGCTTGGGCGAGATCGGTATCGACCACGGCCGCCAATCGCACGGGATGGCCCCGCTGTTCAAGTTCGCGATAGACGCGCACGTGATTGCGTCCAAATGCGCCGACACCGACGACTGCCACAGCAATGGGCTGACTAGTCAAGAAGGTAATTAAACACAAGCACCGGGCTTAGGCAGCAGTGCCGGGATTGCTGTGTTCCATGGCTTCGGTCTGCTGCCAGGTGTAGTACATGCGGTGGATGACGGTCAACGTGGACAACACTGCGATCACCCACAGGACGGGAGCCATGCGGTTGAAGAGTGCGCCGATGATGATCAGCACCAGGCGCTCGGGGCGCTCCATAAATCCCACTTTACAGGTGCCAATCAGAGATTCGGCGCGGGCACGCGTGTAGCTGACCATGATGCAGCTGATCATTACCAACGCCGCGAGGACCACGTAGAAGAAGCGGTTGCCACGGGCGTAATAGACAAGCAGTCCGAAAAACAGGGCGGCATCACTGTAGCGGTCGAGAACGGAATCAAAAAAGGCGCCGAAGCGAGTTACTTGATTCGAGGCACGAGCCACTCGGCCATCGACCAAGTCGAAAAACCCGGCCGCGAAAACGACCAAGCCAGCATAGCGAAACATTCGCGCCTGGTTATCAGGGTTGGCGTATCCGAAAAGGATGGCTGCGGCCACGTTGATGACGAGTCCCATGAAGGTCAGGACATTGGGCGAGATGCGAGCCAGCGCCATGCGATTGACGACCGCTTGCAGCAGCTTGCCGCAGGCGTGTCCGAGGGCACTGGTCCAGGTCATTTGGCTTCGGCCTCGTCGTGAATCGTGGTGAGGCTGAGAACTTCGATTTCGCGCCTACCGGTAGGCGTAATCACCGTGGTAGTTTCGCCCACCTTCCTTCCCAGCAGGGCGCGACCGATCGGGGAAGTAGTCGAGATCTTCCCGGCGGCTACGTCGGATTCCTCGCTGGTTACGAGGTGGTACTCGATTTCTTCGTCCTTGTCAGTGTCGTAAACCTTAACCGTAGATCCCAGGCCGACTTTGTCCTTGGGAATGTTGCTCAGGTTGATTAAGGACAGATCAGCGAGGCGGCGGCTGAGTTGACGCAAGCGAGCTTTGACAAACTCCTGCCGCTGCTTCGCCATATGGTACTCGGCATTTTCGCTCAAATCGCCAAGGGCAATCGCGCGCTTGAGCTCCTTTGGAAGTTCATGGTTCAGCTCGTGTTCGAGGGCGTTGATCTCCGCTTGTAGTTTTTTCTTGATGTGCTCAGGCATGTCCGAGAGGGATTATAAACCTAGCTTGATCGAGATGGGCAACTCGACTCTGAGCAACCGACCGCGGCGGACTTTCCACGGGCATGTTTCAAAACCTAATGGCTACAACTGTTTAGGGCGCCCACACGTGGAAGTTTTAGTGCCTCAGGTCGCTACCAAGCAAAAGCCGAAGCCAGAGAAGGCCGGTAGAATTGCGGGGTTCGAGGTATTTAGGTATAATCGAGAGGTGTTATCCCTCAGTTTTCCCCGCAATTTTAAGCAATTCACTTCCGGGTACTTCTCATGATCAGCTCTGAATCAGTCTTCCACATAGGTGACAAGGTCGTTTACCCCAATCACGGCGTCGGCATTATCGAGCAGATCAGCAGCCGCACTTTTGGTGAGACGGTCGAGAAGTTCTACCTTCTGAAGATTAAGGCCAGCAGCCTGAAGGTTATGGTGCCGTTCCACAATGTCAACAGCGTAGGGTTGCGGCGGGTTGTGAAAAACGGGGAAATTCAGAAAATTTTGGAATTTTTGACCGACGGAGACTGTGCTAACAGTGCCGATTGGAAAGACCGGTTCAAGGAGAATTCCGAAAAGATGCGGACCGGTTCGCTCCTGGAAGTAGCCGCGGTCCTGAAAAGCCTTCTCATGTTGAACCAGTCCAAGCCGCTTTCCTTTCGGGAAAAGAAGATGCTGGAACGAGCCCGGTATCTGCTTGTCAGCGAACTCTCCATGGCGAAGAACCTGGAAGAGCCAGCGGTTGAAGATATGTTGACCAGGGCCCTGGCGAAATCGAACCTGCGGTTCCCCGAGGCTGGGGATTTCCAAGCTTAGTTGCTCGTCAGCCTTCCGCACTACTCCTTTGCCGCACACTGCTGCCGAGTTGCCACTGGCGCTCATCATGGAACGCTTACCTACTGATCGAGCTATGAGCCACTTGCGTTTCAAAATTCCTGCGATGAATCCTCGGCCAGGAGATGTATTTCCGGGCAGGCGAGAGAAGCAACTTCTTGTTGCTTCTCCGTTTTGCGGTCTAACGGCCAGCGAACCTGGCGTAAGTGGCTCTTCCTTCTTTGGGAAAAACGGCTGAATTACTCTCCCAGCCACGCTCCGTACGGCTTCAACATCTCGATGTGGTCGAATATGATTTTGGCGGCTGCCGTCAGAGGTATTGCGAGCACAAGGCCCATGGCGCCCCAGAGCCACCCCCAGAAAAGAAGCGAGATTGTTACCGTCAAAGGATTCAACTGCAAGCGATTTCCCAGAAACATGGGATAAATCAGGTTGAGCGAAATGACGTGGAGCGCTAAGACCGCAGCGATGAGGAACAAGATGGATCCGGAATTCATTTGGCCCACGCCGACCAGCAGTGGCGGCAATAACGCCAACACCGCACCGAGATAGGGGACCAGGCTGAGAAATCCGCTGATGGGGCCGACAAAGTAGAAAAACGGCAACTGCACTATCCCAAAAATCAAGATGCTGCCAAGCGAGATAAACACTCCCACCAGCAGATTGCCGACCAAGAACGTGCGCATCATCTTGGCGATCAGACCCAACGTGACATAAGCGGTATGACGGTATTCCATGCGGAAGAGCATCACGGTCGCGGACCGGACGTGGCGATGCCAGCTCAACATGAAATAAACCAGAAAAGGAACGAAGGAAGCGGCGATCAAGGCCTGGTACACCGATCCGAAGCCGCGAGTCAGCAAGTCGACCCAGCTGGAGGCGTTCACCCCCAATATGCTCCCCCCGGGAGACGGTATTTTTGTGTTTCCATCCCGTTGTTCGGCCGAGGCCTGCCATTGGTCAACTTGAGCGCGGATCTTTGCTGAATATCTGGGTAGATCGTGGGCAAATGCCGCGGCCTCGTTATAGGACACATATGTAAGCCCAACAACAACGGTTAGTAACAAAATCATCGTGATCAGGGACGCTAGGCTTCGCGGCAGCTTCATGCGTTCAAAGGCGTCGGCGACCGGAGCCAGGATGAAGGCGATCAGTATCGATGCGAGCAGGACCACAAGCACCAATTCCGCCTGACTGCAGAAGAAAAGGATGACACCGCCTGCGATGATCATTTGCGCCCAGTTTCGTACCGCAAGTGCGACGTGGCGAGATGCTGGAGACGAGGCTTCAGGAACTGCGGGACCGGGCGCGACCATGGCCCGACATGGTACTGCAACTGGCGATCTGGCGGCGACTATAATCGCCGGGTGTCTGCTGTTAGCCAGCTGCCCGGGCGAGTGGTGGGACTCGACGTGGGATCGAAGACGATCGGGATAGCCGTTTCCGATCCATTGGGGATCACCGCTCAAGGCCTACCCACAATACGAAGAAAAAATAAACGCTTCGATCTGCGGGCGCTTGAGCAAGTTCTACGAACCTATGAGGTCGCCGAGATCGTGGTCGGGTACCCACTGCGGATGAGCGGCGCCGAAGGAACGCAGTCTCAAAAAATGGTCCAGTTCGCAGAGGAGTTGCGCAAGCACTTCTCGATGCCGGTGCACCTCTGGGATGAGCGTCTGACGTCTGCCGAGGCGAATCGGGTTTTGCGGGAATCAGAGATGTCGATTAGGCGTCGCGGCCAGATAGTGGACCAGCTGGCAGCGGTGCTGATTCTGCAGAGCTGGATGGATGCGAAAACCCATCGTTAATCGACGGAGGTTAGCCAAGACTCCAGCGCTCGGTTCTGAGACGACCAACGGCCGTGGACCCAACGATCGATCTAGTGAAAGGTGGCCAACGACCAATGACCAGCGACTGTTTCTCGGCAGTCATCTAAACTACTGGAATTGCGTAGACTATTCACATTGCTGCTGGTTGTCGGACTGGGGATCGGTGCTTGGCTGTCCTGGTCGCTATTTACGCCACTTACGCCGACGGGCGCAACGTTTGTCGTCCTGCGCCCCGGATATAGTACTCGCCGGATTGCCGCGGAACTGAAGCATGCCGGCGTCATTCGCAGTCGGCCGGCCTTTCTGGTATGGCACTACTTTCATAGTGGACGTTCTCTGAAAGCAGGGGAATATCTGTTCGAGAAGTCCGCTGACATTCGCGCTGTACACGCGCGTCTGGCAGCAGGCGATATTTATGTTCACACGGTGGTGATCCCTGAGGGCTTCACCATGTTTGATATCGCGAACACGATTCAGGAAGCGGGGCTCGGGACACGCAATCAGTTCTTAAGCCTGGCGAAATCAAACACCGCTTTGATTAGAGATATCGATCCGGAGGCAACCTCGCTCGAGGGCTACCTATTTCCCGATACCTATGAGTTCACGCACTCCCAGAATCTCGATGACATGGTTCGGGAAATGGTGATGCGATTTCGCAAAGAGGCCGTTACCGTCGGACTGAGCGCGAATGTTCATCGCTTCGTAACCATGGCATCGATTGTCGAAAAAGAGACCGCAGTTCCCGCGGAACGGCCCATGGTGGCCAGCGTCTACTATAACCGTCTGGAGAAGAGGATTCGACTGGATGCCGATCCCAGCTTGATCTATGCCAAACTTCTGGATGGGACCTACGACGGTGGACTCCACGGGGGCGACACGCAAAACGCTTCTGCCTACAACACCTATCGCCACCTGGGGTTGCCCCCGGGGCCAGTTGCCAACCCGGGCCGCAGCGCTCTCGAAGCGGCGATACACCCGGCCACCTCCGACTTCTACTACTTCGTGAGCGACGGAAATGGGCATCACCGCTTTGCCCATTCCCTCGAAGAGCACAATCGTAATGTGGCGGCTCTGCGTAAGCTGATGCAATCGCGATAGCCTTCCCCCGATTTTCCTCAACACTCAACCAGATATTCGCAATATTCACAGCTTCCGCACAGGGGAGTTGAGTATTCGCCTTTTGTTCGTCTATGCTCGTGGCCAGGACACGACTTTAAATGGGGTGCCCATGACTGCGCCTGGCGAGTTCAAAGAAGACCTCAAGCAGCAGGCCGACATCGTTCGAATTGTCAGCGACTACGTGAAGCTGAAGAAAGCGGGGGCTCAGAATTTCTCCGGCCTCTGCCCGTTCCATAGCGAGAAGACCGCTTCTTTTCATGTTCACCCCACCCGGCAGTTTTACCACTGCTTTGGATGTGGAGCGTCAGGGGACGTGTTCGCCTTCGTACAGAAGGTTGAGAACATAACCTTTCCGGAGGCGGTGCGGCTGGTCGCGCAGAAGATGGGCGTTGCGCTACCGCAGCTCAGTTACCACAGCCCGGAGGAAGCCCTGCAGGCTAAGCATCGGACTGCTCTACTGGATGTTCATGACGCAGCTTGCGAATTTTTTCAGCAATGCCTGCGTCGTCCCGAGGGGGCACCTGCGCGGGAGTATCTCAAGGGACGCGGTTTGGATCAGGAGACCATCGCTGGCTTTCGCATCGGTTATGCGCCGGATTCGGGGTTCTTGCTTAGAGATTATCTGCGGGGGAAGTTCGAGGAAGAGGTGCTCCGGGAAAGCGGGCTTTTTTCCTGGAAGTACGCTGAACCGCAAGGCCCAAGAGCGCACGACTCCGCTCGGGATGAAACGGGGGAGAAAGTGGCGGTTTCGGCCATGTACTCAAAATTTCGCAATCGGGTGATGTTCCCGATTGCGAATGAGCATGGGAAGGCAATTGCCTTCACCGGCCGGACTCTGGCGATGGATGAGAAGAGCGGGCCCAAGTATCTGAATTCGCCCGAGACTCCGGTCTACTCGAAGTCTCGAGTTCTGTTCAACCTGGACAAGGCAAAAGAATGGATTCGCAAAGAATACGCGATTCTGGTCGAAGGCCAGATGGATTGTATCTCGGTTTTCGCTGCGGGCTTCCATAATGTGATTGCTAGTTCCGGCACCGCTTTCACGAACGCACAAGCCAAGCTGCTGGGGCGGTTCAGTAAAAATGTGGTGGTTAATTTTGATCCCGATACGGCCGGCGCCAATGCTACGGAACGCATGCTGGGGCTGCTGGTCGAAGAAGATTTCCAAGTCAAAGTGCTGCGGCTGGAGGCCGGATTCGACCCTGACCTGTTCATTCGCCAGCGCGGTAAGGATGCCTATGCGCGGGCTCTGGGGCAATCGCAGCGCTATTTCGACTACCTCATTGACCGCGCCCGCGCCCAGTTTCCGGTTCGCAGTGCCGAAGGCAAAGTAAAGGCAGTGAACTACCTGCTGCCACACATTCAGCGGGTGCCCAGCCGGATCGTACGCGATGAACTATCACAGGAAATTGCGCAGAAGCTGGGCATTGACTCGGCTGTTCTGCGGCAGGAATTGAAGTATGTGGTGGCCCGCCGGTCGGCCGCAGTGGTCAAGGCCCCTGTCGAGGCTCAGGTAACCGATGCGGAGAGGCTACTGATTCGGGCTCTCGCCTCAGCTTCCCAGATTAGCGAAGGGGAAGAGCACGTTTCGGGTCGCGATGGGGTTGACGAAGAGTTCGATCCTGCGGGACAAGCGCGATTCGCTCTGCGGGCGGACGAGCTTCATCGCGGGTTGGCGACCGAATCGCTGATCGACGCCCTGCTAAATGCCGGACAACAGGTCTCGAATGTCATCGAATTGCCGGCCTCCGACAGCGATCGCCACCTACTGGCGTCGATTCTCACCCGGGAAGAGGAGGAACTCAGCCCCGAGCGGCTGGAGGCCGCCGTGAAGGCTCTACGCAGGATTGCACTCCGGCGCAAGCTGCAGCAGGTGCAGAGTGCACTTCAGGGCATTCGGGGCGAGGAGTCTGGCCAGATGGAGGCTTTGTTGCAGGAGAAAGTGCGCATTAAGCGGGCTCTCATGGATGCCGGCCTGAGCGAACAAAGCCTCTCTTAAAGGAGCCATAAGCCGGCTGCTTCAATATGGGAAAACTCTTGCTTTCGCTGAAACTAAAGGGTGGTGGCGGCCATCTAAACTGTTGAGGGCTACTGGAATCCGGCGTCCGGCGAGGGTTAAGGGGTCACGAGATTAGGCAGAGCGCACTGGGCGTGCTATACTTTGAAAGTTTGTGCCGACGCACAATCCTGCAATTCCAAGTTCCCACCGCTGAACAATTTTATTGGGTCCCTTCCACAGGGACGAACAGAGGGTAATCCGTCTTGGCTCTTGACGACAAGTACGACGATATTAAAAAGCTGATCGACGCAGGCAAAGAGAAGGGATATCTCACCTATGACCAGGTCAACGACCTGATCCCGCACGATGTGCACTCTCCCGAAGACCTCGACGATCTGCTGACCACTATTGGTACTCAGGGTATCGATGTTCTGGAGGGACCGGCGAAATTGCCGTCATCCGCTCTAGAGAAAAAATTCGAAGAAGTAGAAGAAGCCGGCGAGGATGTCGAACTCGATCTGACTCCCGGCGCACTGGAAAAGACTAACGACCCAGTCCGCATGTACCTGCGCGAAATGGGTACGGTTCCCCTGCTTACCCGCGAAGGTGAAGTAGAAATCGCTAAGCGCATCGAGCGCGGGCAAAACCGCGTCTTGAAGGCACTTTCGCGTTCCCCCATCGTTATCCGCGAATTGCTCGAACTGGGAGAAGATCTCAAAAAAGACGTTCGCTCGATCAAGGAAGTGGTCACTTTCGATGAGGAAGAGATCACGGAAGAGATCCTTCAGAACCGCCGGGATGAATTCACGAGCAAAATCGATGATCTGGCCAAGTATTACAAGAAGTCGAACCAGGTTGCCGAGAAATTTGCCGATGTATCGCAAAAGAAGCGACCGCGCGATTACCGGCGTTACCGCATGCATTTGGCGAGAGCGATTGTGCAGGTCTCGCTGGCGGTACGCCGTTTGGGATTCACGAATACCGAACGCAAGCGGCTGATCGATCGGGTTATCAAGACGGTCGACAACATGCGTTCACTCGACCGTCAGATCCAGAATCTGGAGCGCAAGGCCGACGCTACGCGAAGCGATGAGCAGAAGAAGGAATATCGTCGGCAGGCACGGCAGCTGCGCAGTGAACTTGAGGAAATGGAAGCCGACGCGGGCGTTTCGTTTCAGGAACTCAAGCGCACCCAGCGCGAGATCATCCAGGGGGATATGGATGCCGAACAGGCCAAGCGCGAGCTCATCGAAGCTAACCTGCGACTGGTGGTCTCGATTGCGAAGAAGTACACCAACCGTGGCCTGCAGTTCCTTGACCTGATTCAGGAAGGCAATATTGGCCTGATGAAGGCGGTCGACAAGTTCGAATATCGGCGTGGCTATAAGTTTTCAACATACGCCACGTGGTGGATTCGGCAGGCGATTACTCGTGCCATTGCTGATCAAGCGCGTACGATTCGCATCCCCGTGCACATGATCGAAACCATCAACAAGCTGATCCGTACCTCGCGGCAGCTGGTGCAGGAGTTGGGACGCGAGCCTACCTCAGAAGAAATCGCCAAGCGGATGGATATTCCGGTAGCGAAAGTCCGCAAGGTACTGAAGATCGCGCAAGAGCCCATCTCCCTCGAAACACCGATCGGCGAAGAAGAGGATTCGCATCTCGGTGACTTCATCGAAGATCGCGGCGTGGTCTCGCCGGCCGAGGCAGTGATCAACGTCAACTTGAAAGACCAGACTTCTCAGGTACTGCGCACGCTGACTCCGCGCGAAGAGAAGGTCATCAAGATGCGCTTCGGACTGGAGGATGGGAGTGAGCACACGCTTGAAGAAGTCGGCCAATCTTTTGCGGTTACGCGTGAGCGTATTCGGCAGATCGAGGCCAAAGCGTTACGCAAACTGCGTCATCCATCCCGTTCGCGTAAGTTGCGAGCGTTCATGGATGGGGTGCACGACTAAAAGCAACCTCTGCCGCGGAGGCACCGCGACTCAGAGAACCCGTTACATTCGATCAGGGGGCAAGAGATTGCCCCTTTTTTCGTCACCCGGCTTGCCGCCTCTCTTAAAAAATTGATTGTGCTGACCGAGCGCCAATGCCGTCGCCTTTGTGTTGTCCTGGTACGTACCCGCAATCCTCTCAACATCGGCGCCGCAGCTCGCGCCATGAGCAACTTTGGCTTCGATCAACTTCGTGTTGTCCAACCTTACGAACTTGCCTTCCGGGAAGCGCGTTCGGCCGTGGGCGCCGCAGAGCTACTTAAAACCTCGCAACAGTATGAAAACGTTACAGACACCGTAGCCGACTGCTCGCTCGTGATCGGAACCAGCGCAATCGGCAATCGTCTACCCGAACAACCGATACGAACATTACAAGCAGGGGCAAAGTTGATTAGCAACCGCCTCCGCTCAGGCCGCGTGGCACTCCTGTTTGGTTCGGAGAAAACCGGCCTTTCCAACGAGGATCTCAGCCATTGCCATTGGCTCCTGCATATTCCGACTCTCCCAGGGCACCTGTCCATGAATTTAGGACAGGCAGTGGCAGTCACTCTGTACGAACTGATGCGTCAGAATAGGCCGACAAAGTCAAAACCAAATCTGAATCTTGCCACCGCCGCTGATCTCGAAAGGCTAACTCAACTTCTGCTGCAAGCGGCAACCGTAAGCGGCTTCGTCAGCACCCAGTCTTTCTATTCCAGCGAACAAAAACTGCGCCGGCTGATGCGCCGTCTCCATCCTCAAGCGGAGGATGGCGAAGTACTACTCGGCATTTTGCGTCACATTCTATGGAAGCTCGATCGAGACAAGGGGTAACTCTCTCCGATCCGCTTCCTCAACCAATGTGCATGCGGCCGTCTACTCCTGCGGGAGCCGCTGCGGCAAAGTCAGTTGCTGCTCGACCGGGTCAGAACGTCGACAATGCTGAGATCCCTGAGAAAATCAGAAATCAACCTTGACGTTTTCGCCGATCAAAAAACTATTCTTCACAATCTATGCGAAGGAAACCCCGGACCACCCACCCTGCTTACATTTAGCTCTGCGAACTCGCGCACACGATCCTGTGCACTTTGCAGTTCCCCGTGGAACTGATCCAGCTGCGTTCCCGCGAGACCGGACGGGACCGCCATCTGCCTGCTCATGCAAAGCAGCGCTCGCGAAAACGGCTTGGGAATCATGAACCGATCCCAGGACCGGAGCAGCCACGCCTTTTCGACCGCGATATGAAATGCCACGATGGGCACACCCGTTTTGCTGGCCAGCAATACCGGTCCGGGCTTGGTCACATAGAGGGGCCCTCGCGGACCATCGCTGGTGAACGCCACCGTTCGCGCCGCTTCAAGAATCCGCCGGGATTCCAATAATGCTCGCGCGCCGCCACGGCTGCTCGATCCGCGAATGGGTACATATCCGAAGGCTGAAATGATTCTGGCGATGTATTCCCCATCGAAACTCTGACTGGTGATCACTCCGATACTTTGTCCGCGGAATGCCCAAGTCGAGCTGAAGATTCCACGATGCCAGAAGCACAAAATAAGAGGGTGGGTATTGAAGGCGGGACCGCCGGGTTCAATGCACACAGAAAACCGCAGAGTCATCCCGATCAGGCGCACGGCGAGAGCGCCGATAGTGCTGATCAACCACAAAAGCAATCGCTCGCGACGCGTATATTGTGCCGCCTCCGGAGAAGAGGACGCAGAAACCGAAGTAGGAGTGACAGTACTCACCCGGTTTATTGTAATTGCTGCTCACGCCGCTCGCGTCTGCTGTCTTGCGCTCGCTACGCGGTAACCACATTCTGGCTGATCCAGACCAGGAGTTAGTTTTCGGTCCAAGGATCCTTGGGTCACAGTGAGGTGGTCACGTTGTTTCGACAGGTTAGCGCTTAAAACGGCTGATGAAGTAGAGAATTGCAGAGAGGGCTAAACTGACAAGAATGGAAGTGGCAAGAGGAAAGTAAAAGGATGTATTCTTCCCGCGATAATAAAAGTCTCCCGGAAGCTTTCCCAGCGGAAGGTGGATGCGCCCAGCCCCGATAAGCAAGAATCCAAGCACCAGCAGAATGACGCCGAAAACAATCAGCGCTTTCCCCAATTCACCCATTCCTAGATTCTAGACCTGCCATGACGATCGAGCATTCAACGCGGCGCTATCTGGATTCTCGCTCGTCGCAGACGGTGTTTGTTCACCACAGTCGGCACTTGCAGATAGGTGGAGCCGCGACAGCGAGCTCGACGCCATAACCGCTAGTCAATCGACAAGGGCTTCAGCCGCCGCATTTGCGGGAACTGCTCGACAAGGTTGTGAATAGAGCCTCGGCTCCTCTCGCCTGTCAGAATTGCTAGTTTCTCGGGTCCCGGGAACAGGAGAATCATGCTTGTTCTTGCTTAGGTTGTCCCAATTCACGATTTAGGCCGCTATCACATTTTGAATTCGAGACAACTCTGGCAAGAAAATCGTGAAAGTACCACGGGATTGTTGTTGTGTAGAGAGTTCGTGAATCTGGGCGGCAGTTAGCAGTGAGATTCGACTCGGGGTAACTATGAAGCACAACCTCGCATGTGTAGTTCCATTGTTGCTGGCTAGTCTCGTCGTCGTACCGCACGCTCCTCCCCAGACGCTGAAGGCCACCGGGCATACGGCTAGACAGACGGCAGTGTCCGCCGACAAGGTTTGGGCAGATCTGATGGAAGGAAACCAGCGCTTTGTCGGAGGAAAACCCAAGTCACCCGATTTGGTTAGTCTACGCCGATCCCTAGCGGAGTCTCAGCACCCCAAAGCTATCGTGCTGAGCTGCTCCGACAGTCGGGTGCCACCAGAAATTCTGTTCGATCAGAGCCTCGGCGACTTGTTCGTAGTGCGAGCGGCGGGAAACATCGCCGATGCCATCGGGCTTGGTAGCATGGAGTACGCCTTCGAACACTTGGGCAGTACTGTCCTCGTAGTACTCGGCCATACCAAATGCGGTGCCGTAACCGCGGCCTGCTCGGGAGACAAGATGCCCACGCAAAACTTGCAGGCCATGGTGGACAAGATTGAGCCCGCGGTGAGGAAGGTTAAGGATTCTGCTAAGGGAGACTCGTTTGTCGAGATGGCAATCCAGGAAAACGTTCATCAGAGCGTGCGGGACGTGCTCGCGCACAGCGAAGTTCTCAGACGCGGGAGGGATCAAGGAAAACTATCGGTGTTCGAGGCGGAATACCATCTCGAGACAGGTGAGGTCGTGCGGCTGGACGAGGTGAAACGGTAGCGTCACGAATTCATGGGTAATATCGTCGCCCACTAACCCTCCCGAAAGCGGCCAGACGCTCCGCCGACTCCAATTCTTGTACGCGAAACAATCTGCGGCACAACTTGATATCAGAACCAGGGCAAAATCAAAACGACCCGTTCTTGGCGACGTCCTTAACACAACGAAACCCGAGGTGGTTGGTGCCTGTACTGATCTCCCCTTTACCCCGTGTTCCCACCACGTAGCGCGAGCAATATTGGTCTGTACAGAGGTACGACCCTCCACGAAGCACCTTCTTGGGCTGGTTCGGTTCAGTCGGATCGTAAGATGAATCTGGACCTTTCGGGTTTCGTGTTACTTCGCCGGTAGCGGACAAGGACTGATAGTAGTCAGGGCGGTACCAATCCGTCGTCCATTGCCAAACGTTACCCGCCATATCGTAAAGGCCGTAATTGTTGGCTGGATAGTGCGCAACCGGGGCAATGCCCGCATAGCCATCATCGCCGGTATCGGTATTGGGAAAATTTCCCTGGTGCGTGTTGGCCATCCATTTGCCATTCGGTCGGAAGGAATTACCCCAAACAAAGGGTTTGCCCGCCAGACCACCACGGGCGGCGAATTCCCACTCCGCCTCCGTGGGCAGCCGCTTACCGGCCCACCTGGCGTATGCTTCGGCGTCCTCGTACGCAATATGCACAACCGGGTAGTCGGCTTTGTTCTCGATGTTGCTCTTGGGGCCAAGCGGGTGCCGCCAATTCGCGCCGGGAATATAGGTCCACCATCGAAGGAAATCGTCCAGCGGGACGGGATGACCGGGCGGTGAAAACACGACCGACCCCGCCACCAGGTTCTGAGGCGGTGCTCGAGGAAAATCTTCAGAACGCGGTTTACGTTCTGCTATGGTGACATAATCGGTGGCTCGAACGAATTTTTCGAATTGTGCGTTGGTAACGTCGTTTTGGTCCATCCAGAAGCCATCCACATAGACACGGTGAATCGGACGCGCGTCGGCTGCGGCGTGCATACTGGCTTCCGTGCTTGCCGGAGGATCCATTGCACCCATGGAGAATTCACCGCCCGGAATCCAAACCATGCCCTCAGGCACGGGTTGCCCAGGCGCTCTTGAGTTCGGCAGCGTGGGACCAAAAATCTCCGTTGCCGATTTGTGATCGATATGCGCGGAGGAAGTCGACCGGGATGAACCCCACCAAATTAGACACCCGAGGATGCTGGCAGGTAACAGCAGAAACCACTTAGGTGTTGATGACCTTTGCTTCTGCACTCGTCGCTTCGCGCTTTGTTTTCGGTTCATGGCTCCAACGACCGACGAGAAATTGTCCGATAGGAAAAACCCTATGTTCCGCCATCGTTGAAGTGGCCCGCTACTGTCAAGACTCACAGTTGTCGCTGGAAATTGCTCGAGAATTTCATTTCAAGTTAATGGTCACGCCGAACAAGGCACCGGACTCAACTGTGTTGAAGAGGACAGTCAGACTACGATAATCCACGAAAAGGTAGCGGTAGCCAGCTTGCAGAGTCCACTTAGGTTTGAGTTTGTAGCCGAGCAACCCTACTATCTGATATTCCAGCTGCGAGCCTACGCCCCATCCGCCAACATCACCCATCACATTCACCTCCAGCTTGCTTCCTAGAGGAGCTTGAAGATGTCCGCCGACCACGGGATCTGCCCAGTTTTTCGAATTGTTAGAGCTCAAGCCAAGTACCGAGGGATTGAATGTGAGGTTTTGCCCTAGGTGCCAGAAGCGAACACCCGCCACAGCATCCGCCTTAAATTTCTTGACATCGATCAGCCTCACACCCACGTTTGAAGTCCAGATAAGCTGCCAGACTTTCACGTCGGCCGAAACAGCGCTGAGATCGGGGAACGGCAGTGCTTTGGTGTCTCCGAGCCGGACCCACATCAGGTCCCCGGCGATCAGCAAGCGCTTGTGCTGGGCAGTAGCCGCTCCCATCAGGCCAAAACGGAAATGGGAAAGCAGGTCGCCAGCGCTGGCATGGACGCTGGCGTCGTGGCCTAACGCGCCCACATTGCCGTGTATGCCTGGAAACCAAAGATAAGGGCTGACCGTAAAGTGCCAGCCGTCCAGCGGTGGTGATTGCTTGCTTGATGAGGAAGACGAGTCCATGGGTTCGCGGTACAAAATCGACGCCGACTGTTGCGCGTCAAGTGCAATCGATAACAACAAGCCCAGGATAGCCGGCATAATCCGTGTCCAAAGCCTTCGGAAATCCATGAAAGGCCTCTTTGCTTCCAGCAATTCGCGATGTGAAGCCGTCCTGCTGGCCCACGAGTCGCCGACTGGACCCCACCCGGTTAGCTTGCATGCAGAAATAGCTTGCAGAAACTGTCACTGTTGCTAGTGAGGGAGTTGTCCCTGCAACTATTCCCAGTTGTCAGGCAAGGACGACCCACCTAGATTGAGGACGAGTAGCCCTCGAATGTGAAAAAAGGGATCGGCGAGCTTAGCCACGCCATCTCACTCAATTCACGCGAAGCCCAGGGCTGAGTGGTACGCTGGGAGCTTTGGTCCTTTAAGCCTCGTTCTGAGCGGACGCTAAGCTTTTCCCACGACTTGCCGCGAAGCATTGCTCAATCCTAAAGAGGCCCATGATCTTATGAGTACCGCGAAAAATGCCAAGCGACTGCTGGTGCTAGCGTTGACAGCTACTTTGGTCATCGCTCCATTCGACGTCACCTACGGGCAACAAGAATCCACTTCCGGACAACAGCAGCCCCCGTCGGCCCCAGCTCCGCAGAGCGCTGAACAAATCCAGGCCTTGGTGGCACCAATCGCTCTATACCCTGATGCCTTGGTAGCCCAGGTTCTCTCTGGAGCTACATTTCCCGACCAGATTGCGCTTGCAGAGAACTGGCTTCAGCAGCACCAGGATCTGAGCGGTCAAAAACTGATGAAGGAAGTAGACAAGCAAAGCTGGGATCCGAGCGTGAAGGCTCTCACGCAATTTCCTTCGGTGCTCGGCAACATGGCCAAGAATCTTGCCTGGACCTCGGAGTTGGGAGAGGTTTACCACAATCAACCCAAAGATGTCATGGATGCGGTTCAAGCCTTGCGTGCCAAAGCCAAGGCCGCTGGCAATCTCAATTCAAGTTCGCAGATCAAAGTGGTACAGCAATCGCCAAGCACCATTGTGATTGAACCGGCGAATCCGCAGGTTGTCTACGTACCGCAGTACAACCCCGCCGTCATCTTTGGGACACCGTATGTAGTACCCGGCTACACCGCAGGTGATATAGCGGCCGCCAGTGTCCTTTCCTTTGGTGCCGGCATTGCGGTAGGAGCAATGATGAGCGGCGGATGTTGCAGTTGGGGCTGGAGCTCATGGTCAGTTGGCTGGCACGGCGGCGTCGTGGCCTACGGAGGCCATCCTTACTACGGTAGCGCTGCCTGGCACGGGGGGTACGGCGCCTACGGATATCACGGCTACGGCGGGTACGGCGCTGCCGCATATCACGGCCCATACGGTTCGGCTGCGGGCTATCACGGGTATACGGCGAATGGCAACTACCACACCGGCGGCGCTTACCAGAACGCCTATGGAGGCGCGGCGAGCCATACGACGTACGGAGCTGACGGGGCGGTGCACACCGGGGGCGGAGGCTACAGCAACGTCACCGGCCAAGGCTACCACTATGGAGCAACGAGTACTCCTGACGGTGGCTCTGCCTACCATGGCAGCACCAGCACCGGCCAACACTATGCTGGTGGTACGACGGCGAGCGGCCAACACTGGGGCGGCTCGACTGGCGCGTGGGGCCACGATGACGGCTGGTCTTCGCACGCGGCAAGCGACCGGGGCTGGGGGAGCATGCACGCCAGCGGTTTTTCTGGTGGCGGTTTCCACGGCGGCGGCTTCCGGCGATAGCTGGTTACCGCGGCAGCACAGCGGCAAGAACTGGAGGAGTAATCATGTCGGCTCTGGCTGGGCGCAATCATGCTGCGCGCAATAATCGCAATAATAACGAGTTATGTTTTCGCCTGCTGTTTACGCTGATGCTGGCGATGGCGGTGGCTTATTCACTGACCTCATGCAACAAGCCACGGTCGGCAGAGCCTGCGAAGGATAAGGTGGCACCAAAAACTTTTGCCTCGCCCGACGCAGCCGGCCAGGCATTGTTCAATGCTGCCAAGACCGGCGACCAAAGCGAGCTGGTGGCCATCTTCGGTTCCGATGGAAGGGACCTGATTTTCTCTGGCGACGCGGTGAAGGACAAGAACACAGCACAACGCTTTGTGGACGCCTACAGCCAAATGAATCGCTGGAGCAAGAGTCAATCTGGTGACGAAATCCTTTATATTGGCGCGGATAACTTTGCTTTTCCAATCCCGCTGAAGCGGAATGCTTCAGGCGAGTGGGCCTTTAACACGGCCGCCGGTAAGAATGAAGTCCTTGCCCGCCGCATTGGTGATGGCGAGCTCACTACGATTGGCGTGCTTTCCGAAATCGTAAACGCGCAGCAAGAATATTTCCGCCAGAATCATCAATTCGCGCAAAAGTTCGTCAGCGACCAGGGGCAGCATAACGGCCTGTATTGGCCGGTTGCCGCGGGCGAACCAGCCAGCCCACTTGGCCACCTGGCTGACGTGGCAAAGGCACTGGGGTACTCCCACAGCGATAGGCCGCAGCCCTTCAATGGCTACTACTACCGGATGCTTACACAACAAGGAGCGTCGGCTAAAGGCGGCGCCAAAGATTACCTGGCAGACGGAAAGTTGATCGGCGGTTTTGCTGTAATAGCTTGGCCGGCCAAGTACCGGGATTCGGGAATCATGACCTTTGTAGTTAACAAAGACGGCATGGTCTATCAGAAAGATCTCGGCGAGAAAACGGCCGAAGCGGCCGCAGCTATCACCAGCTATGATCCGAGCAAGGAATGGGCTATGGTGCTTGCGCCTGAACCTGCCAACGCGACCGCGAGCGCACGCAGAGGAGAATAGATCAGATCAGACCAAGACACATCCAGCACAAGAAAAGGAGCAATTCGGATGAGAGCACTTAGATAGATGATGATCGGCTTAGGTCGGATGGAACAGCATCCTGATTGCTGCCGCGCAGCCAATTACACCGTCGGCCCAACCCAACCTGATCCCACGACACCGCCCCCTTAAGTCCTACAGTCCGCTATTCGATGCTCCTGATAACGAGACGAGCCCTGCCCAGTTCAACTCATCCTCGTCGTAACAGTCCCGGCCACTGGCAGATGTGACAGTGTATTTATGTGTGAGGGAATGTACAACTTCTGCTTTATAACACTCAAATTGCAGTCGCTGTTAGTTGTCCCAGTTGTCAATGGATAGTGCTCTTCCTATATTGAAAATCTAGAAAAACGCCCGAGCATGAGGAAGGGACTAATCCTGCAGCTGCTCCTTTCAACTCGGGACTGAGGCTTCAGAGAGAAAGTGCGTCGACGTGATCACCTAATTCAAGCTCACTCTCAAGGAGTCCGTGATGAAGTGGACCAGCAGAAATCGACTATCTGCTAACCAACTCAGCAATCGTTTCAACTACTCGAATCAAAACAATTTCCGCTATTCGGGCGGAATTAACTTCAACACAGGTGGCCAAAGCCAATAAGTCTTTAGTCAGTTGAAAAGAACCTTTAGACGTGCTTGATTCACCGAGGCCTCCGGATTTCTTGCGGCGACGATTGAGGAAATGACTTATGAAAACTAGAATCGCTTGTTATGCAGCTCTGATTTGCCTGCTTTCCGCTATTGCTCTGGGGCAGAAAGTCTACACGGACTATAACCACGACGTCGACTTTGCGAAGTTCAAGACCTATGCCTGGGGACAGGGTCCCAACCCGAATCCTATCCAGGACTCTATTATGATGCAAAACACGCAGCAGGCTATCAACTCACAGCTCGCTACGAAGGGACTGCTAATGGTTCAGGAGTCCCAGAATCCTGACCTCATCGTGGTAGCTAGCGGGGGAATGAAA
>Ga0126383_10000723_pt1 | contig 19044 bp, 13 predicted proteins | sample PanSoiMetPlot_35_FD_96882 | JGI IMG/M metagenome (GOLD analysis project Ga0126383, IMG submission 96882) | Tropical forest soil microbial communities from Panama - MetaG Plot_35 | ecosystem: Environmental > Terrestrial > Soil > Tropical forest > Bulk soil | place: Panama | collected 2016-02-17
GAAATTTGTCGGGTGTAAATCAAGCACCGCGCGCAGGTTTGCATTCGGCGATGGGTTGAGCGGCAGCGGCAAGTGCAGCGGCCCGGGCCCACAGGTGTTCACCGCAAACGAGAAGGCGCCGGTGGTGGTTGGCACGATGCAGAGATTGTGTTGGGCCACATGCTGATCGTCAGGCGCAAAGAAATTCGTGGCGCTGGGTGTCAGGCTGCTGGGATAAACGCGCGCGACCAGACATTTCGGGCCGGGACTTTGCGGATCCTCGACGTTGGCCACCCGCGCAGCGCGCCAGTCGATTTGCTGAGTGCCGGTCTCGCCTTCAGCCGGCAGCGGCGTTCCGATCAAACCAACCCGGAGCGCGCTGTGAGGGATGCGCGGTGAAATTACCAGGGACGGGTTGGCGACCCAGAGTTCGGCCAACAGACTTTCGTCGCCGGGAAAGAGACAGTTGCTCGCAGCGGGTTTTCGGTGGAACTTCACCGTCACGGGATTGACCTGTCCGGCGTCGGCGTTATCCGGTCCGGACAGAACCCCAAGCAGGTTAATATCGGGACTCAACCACCAGGTGTCGCCGGCATTGTGAGTTCCCCCATCGCCGGTGATGGCTTCGAGAAAAATGCAAGTGTCGCTGGAGAGACCAGGGTCGTCGGCCATTGCAGTTCCTTTCGAGGAGGACAGAGTTCAATACGGGAAATTGGCGCAGAGTATGACTGGTAACATCGGCGTAGTCCAGAAAATATGTTGGTTCAAGGGCATCCTGGATCGGTCCCTCAAATTTCTGACTCACATATCGGCAGACCGAAGGGCTGCGAGAGAGTAGCCGGTGGTCGCAGCGCAGCGAAGACCACCGGAGAGAGTAGCAAGAATCTCCCTCGGCACTCTGAAAGGGTGCATCAGGACAAATATCAGGTGGTTCTGATTATTTGTTTCACGTAAGATGTCAGCGCTGTTCGGGATGGCATGGACGATCAAGCCGAAGTTACTGATCCCTATAAAACTGAACCCGCCGCAGATAGTCGTGAATCGATGATTGGCCTCAAGGTGGGGCCTTATCGCATCGAACGCGAAATCGGCCACGGCGGAATGGGCACGGTGTACGAGGCCTGGCGCGCTGACGGAGAGTTCCGCCATCGCGTGGCCATTAAGCTGGTAAACGCCGGTCTCGACAACAACTTCGTCATCAAGCGCTTTCGCAACGAGCGGCAGATTCTCGCGGCGCTCGATCATCCGAACATCGGCAGACTACTCGGCGGCGGCACGACCTCATCCGGCGATCCGTACTTTGTCATGGAGTACATCGACGGCCAGCCGCTCTACAAGTACGCGGAAGCAAATCACCTCAATATCGCCGGCCGTCTGCGCCTGTTCATGCAGATTTGCGATGCGGTGCATTACGCGCACGAGAAGCTGGTGATCCATCGCGATATCAAACCGACGAATATCATGGTCTCGGCGGCCGGCGTACCGAAGCTGCTTGATTTCGGGATCGCCAAGCTGCTCGATCCACAGCTGGTTTCCGACACCACGCCGCAGACCACCCTGGGCGTGCGGTTGATGACTATTGAGTACGCGAGTCCGGAACAGGTGCAGGCGCAACCGGTGACCTTTCGCAGCGACGTCTATAGCCTGGGTGTCATTCTCTACGAATTGCTCACGAGTCAATCGCCTTATCGATTTCGCAATCTGCTGCCGCATGAGGTGGCGCGCGCGATCATCGAAGATGAGCCGGAGCTGGCCAGCCGCGCCGTGGCCCACGCCGACGCCAACGTCCCTTTGGCATTCGTCGATCGCGAAGCTGCGACCTGGTCCGACGATATCGATGCCCGGCCGCAACTGATCGCCAAACTGCGCCAGCAGATTGCCGGCGATCTGGACAACATAATTCTCAAAGCTTTGCGGAAAGAACCCGGCGAGCGATACGAATCGGTGGCGGCGTTTCGCGATGATCTGCAGCGCTACTTGAATGGCATGGCCGTGCTGGCCCCGGCGTACGCGCCGGCGCGCAAATCTGACGTGAAGTCGATCGCCATCCTGCCGCTGAAGATTTTGAATCTCGGCGAGTCAAGCGATACGGGCGACGCATTTCTGGGTCTGGGATTGGCGGATGCCATGATCACGCGTCTCAGCGGCGTGCGGGCGCTGGCCGTCCGCCCCACCAGCGCAGTTGCCCCGTACAGTGACGAACATGCCGACCCGCTGCGGGCCGGCCGCGAGTTGGGAGTCGATTACGTGCTCGACGGCCGCATCAAGACGCTTGGCAGCCGGGTGCGCGTGACGCTCCAGTTGCTCGACATACGACAGGCGGCGAACTCATGGGCAGATCAATTTGACGAGAATTATTCGGACGCGCTGGACCTGGAAGATTCGATTTCGAAAAAGGTCGCCGAGTCTTTGCTACCGCAGTTGACCGACACTGGCCGCCGCACGTTCCGCAAACGCGGCACTGATAGCGCCCGGGCATTCGAAGCTTATCTGCGCGGCCGCTTCTTCTGGAACTCCTTCACGCCGCAGTCCCTGCCGCGGGCCTTCACGGCCTTCGACGAAGCGACGCGACTCGATCCAGGTTACGCGCTGGCCTATGTCGGCCTGGCAGATTTCTATAACTGGGCGGCGATCTATGGAATTCTGCCGGCCTCAGAAACTCATCCGCAGGCGCGTGAAGCAGCGCAACGGGCCATCGAATTGGACGCCTCGCTCGGTGAAGCCTACGCGAGCCTGGGATTGACCGTAGCCGTTTGTGACTGTGACTGGCCTATGGCCGAGCACATATTTCAGCGCGCGCTCGAATTGAATCCCAATTACTCGCTGGCCCACGAATGGTTTTCCAGCACGCTGATTGGCACCGGCCGGTTTGAAGCAGGCCTGGTCGAGATTAGGCGCGCTGAAGAATTGGATCCACTTTCACTGCGGCAGATGACTTTGACGAGCTGGTCATTTTATCAAGTGCGCGACTTTGCCCAGTCGATGGCCAAGGCGCAACAGATAATCGATCTCGATCGGACGAACTTTCAGGGCCATCTGCAAATCGGCAACTCGCTGCTGGAGACCGGCGAGATTGAGCGCGGGTTGGCTGAACTAAGGGAAGGCGCGCGCCTGGCGCCGGCCGCGATGCCGCTGAGTTACCTGTGTTTTGGCCTGGGGGCTGCGGGCCTGCGCGAAGAGGCTGAGCGCGTGCGCGGCGAAATGATTGCCACCGCGAAAGACAATTACGTTAAGGAATACTTTCTCGCGTTGGCGCACGTGGCTTTGGGCGATTACGAAGTGGCCCTGGATTGCCTGGAGAAAGCCGCCGCCGAACGCGACCCCTGGCTGGTCTGGTTCGGCACCGAACCGAAACTCGATCCCCTGCGCAATCATCCGCGCTTCATCAAGATTTTCCGGTCCACAAATAATCCCATGGCTTTTCGAAAGTAGGGGTGCGGCTTCGGGATAGTTTTGGACCGGCTCGCTACTTGGTTATGTCACTGAGCCTCGCGAGGTGTGCGCACAATAGCCCCAAGGCTTAAGAACGCAGTCAATACACTTTCACTCATGCTATACTCAGTCCTCCCGTCCAGAGAGTCGAGCAACAATAAATAGTGGCCAACGTTCTCGAAATCATACCCCTCGGTGGTATCGGCGAGTTTGGGATGAACTGTACCCTGCTGCGCTTCGGAGACGAGATGCTGGTCCTCGACGCCGGCATGGGCTTCCCGGAAGAGAGCGTCTACGGCGTCGATGTTTGTATCCCTGACTTTGAAATCCTCGAAGAATATAAACAGGACATTACCGGCATCATTCTCACCCACGGGCATGAGGACCACATCGGCGCACTGCCTTATGTCTTGAAGAAGATTAATGTGCCGGTGTACGCGTCGCACTTCACCCTCGGTCTGGCGGAGAGCAAGCTCGACGAGCACGGGATTCTGGGCGACGTATTGCTGCATCGCGTCGAACCGCGTGATGTCGTCACCATTGGTTCATTCACGATTGAATTTATTCGCGCCTCGCACTCGCTGATCGATTGTTTTCATCTGGCAATTAAAACGCCCGTAGGCACAATCATTCACACGGGCGATTACAAAGTGGATGAGACGCCGGTAATCGGCGAGCCCATCGACCTTAGAACGCTGCGCCGGTATGGCCAGGAAGGCGTGCTGGCGCTGCTGTCCGACTCGACCAATGCGACGGTGCAGGGACGCACTCCTTCGGAACGCGCGGTGATTCCGGCCTTCGAAGAGATTTTCGCGGAAGCCCGGGGCCGCATCATCGTCGCTGCCTTCGCCTCCTCAATTCATCGCTTACAGATTGTTTTCGACGTTGCCCAACAATTCGATCGCAAGGTGTGCGTGCTGGGACGCTCGATGCAGAAGAATGTTGAGATTGCCGATCGTCTCGGGTACCTGGATATCCACGACGGCATGCTCGTAAATCTGAACGACACCAAGTTGATGGCCGATCATGAGATTGTCTTTCTGGTAACCGGTTCGCAAGCTGAACCGCGGGCGGCGCTCTATCAGATGGCTACGCAAATCTACAAGGGCATCACGATCGAGGAAGGCGATACGATCGTGCTTTCGGCGCGCATCATCCCCGGGAACGAACGGGCGATCTCAAAACTGATCGGTTTCATGTACAAGCGGGGCGCCAACATCATCGAAGAGAAGCGCCGGCTGATTCACGTCAGCGGCCACGCGTCGCAGGAAGACATTCGCATCATGACCGAAGCCGTGCGTCCGAAATTTGTGGTGCCGATCCACGGCGAATACCGCATGCTGTTTCGGCACAAAGAGTTCGTTAAGAACCATCTGGAGATTCCCGAAGAGCGCATCGTGCTGATCGAAAACGGCGACGTGCTGGAATTGGACGGCGAGCGGGCCGCGATTGTCGATCGGCGTGAGATCAAACGGACGTTCATCGATGAAACCGGCTTTGAAGAGATCGAGTACGAAACTGTGCGCGAGCGCAAGAAGATGGCCTATGAGGGCATCATCACCCTGATCGTCACCATCAATGCCGAGACGGGTGAGTTGGAAACGCCGCCGCAAATCGTGGCCCAGGGCGTTCGCGGTTTTGAATCCGCCAATGGATCAACCAAAGAGGCGCAGCGGGTGGTGGCCGCCGCGCTGGCCGGCGCATCACGGCAGATGATGGAAGATGAGTCATTGCTGAAAGAGCACTTGCGCCTGGAACTAAAGCGATTCATCCAAAGAGAAATAGGAGTGAAGCCGGTGATTGTGCCGGTGATTTTACAACTCGACCCCAACTAATTCAGCTGACTCCCACAAACCACCATCAGCATGGACTGGACTGACAGCGTAGTTCTGATCACCGGCGCTTCTTCGGGAATCGGCCGTGCGCTGGCGCTCGAATTGGCGCGCCGTGGGGCCAGGCTGGGCCTCCTGGCAAGAGGCGTTGAGGCGCCGGGAAATATCGCCGGCGATGCCGGAAGCGCTGATGGATCGCGGACTCGACCTTCGCCTCGCTTACAGGCAATCGCGGATGAAATCGAGTCTGAAGCAATTGACAAAGGTATGGCGCCGCAGCTTGTATTGCTGCCCGCCGATGTGCGCGATCATCGCGCTGTTCGATCCGCCGCTGATGAGTTGCGCAGACACTTCGGGCATATCGATGTGCTGATCGCCAATGCCGGGATTACCGCCGTTAGTGATGCGGCCAAACTTGATCCGGAAAAATTTGCCAACGTCCTGGACGTCAATACCATGGGCGCCGTAAACAGCGTCGCCGCGGTATTGCCCGAAATGATTGAGCGTGGACGCGGTCACCTGGCCGCGATTTCCAGTCTGGCGGCTTACCGCGGACACCGGAAGGCCGCGGCGTACGCCGCCAGCAAAGCCGCTCTGTCATCATTCTTCGAGAGTGTGCGCATCGATCTCATCGGTACGGATATAGATGTCACCATCATTCATCCGGGTTTCATAAAGACCCCGCTGACCGCAGGCCGCAAAGCGTGGCTGCCATTCATAATGGAAGCCGATCGCGCCGCCGGTAAGATCATCAAGGCTATCGAAAAACGAAAGAAGTCATATGCCTTTCCCTGGCAGCTGGCGGCATTCGTTCGCGCGGGAATGATTATGCCGAATTTCGTCTACGACCTGCTCTCACGGCGCGAGTCCTTCAAAGAATGAGCGCGACGCAGCCGCTCCCTCATAACCTCCGGCAATGGCCCAATTTGAAATTATCTTGACTGGAGCGCAACCGTCTCGGTAGCCCTGCTTAGAGAAATGCAAGCGAGGCTGCCGGCGCTCCAGTCGCAGGCTTGCCGCAACGAATCAAATTTGAGCCCCCAACCGGACTTTGGAATTTGGCTCCTTGTCACTGAAAACTCTGCATTTAGGGGAGTTAGAGTCTGCGTTGTCAAACAATTTTATAGCCAAGCCGCGCTGTGTTGTTCTATTATCAACAAGTCCGGGCAGCCCCGCCTGGAGGTTTTTGAAACTACCTTTCGCCTCATTTGTCCTTAAGAAGGGTGGCAAATTACTTAGAGTCAATGCGATCGACGGCTTAGAGGTCATCCTCAACCGGAATTGGTTTCCAAGACCGTCGGACTATTTTCCCAGCGCTTTCGAAAAGGAAAGCAAATCCCGAACTCTCATGAACTGGAAAGATAAAGTAGTACTTATTACTGGCGCCTCGAGTGGAATTGGGCGTGGGTTGGCAATAGAGCTGGCCCGGCGGGGCGCGGCGGTTGGCTTGTTTGCGCGGCGCATCGAAGCCTTGCGTGAGGTTGAAGCAGAAATTGTTAATGCCGGCGGGCGCGCGATCTCGTTGTCGGGCGATGTGCTCTGCCCGGAGAGTTTGCGCGAGGCCGCGTGGCACCTTAGCCGCGAGTTTGGAATTATTGATTTGATGATCGCGAATGCCGGAATCGGGGCCGCCACGCGCGGGCATAACTTACCGTTGGATGATGTTGCCCGAATAATTAACGTGAATCTGATCGGCGCGGCCAACAGCGCCGCCGCCGTCATTCCGACGATGGTGAGCCGGGGAAGCGGCCGAGTCGTGGCGATTGCCAGTCTGGCTGCTTATCGTGGTCTGCCAAATTCTGCCGCCTATTGCGCCAGCAAAGCCGGCGTATCCAAACTCTACGAAAGTCTGCGCGTCGACCTGCACGGGACCGGCGTGGAGGTGACCGTCATTTTCCCCGGTTTTGTGCGCACGAAACTTACGGCCACCCATACGAACATGCTTTTCCTGATGGACGTCGATACGGCCGTGCGAAAAATCGTGCGGGCAATCGAACGCGGCAAGCAGAGTTATTCTTTTCCCTGGCAACTCGCCAGTTTTGTGCGGGCTGGTTTGTTCTTTCCCATCTGGCTTTATGACCGGGTGGCCTTGCGCTACGCGTACCGGCAATAGTTGACCATTGGTTTTGAGTTTGCGATTTTCAATCGAGCCCGTGCATAATCCGAGGCTCACTCAATCCGAAAATCACGAATCGCAAATTTTAGAATCGAATGACGCTTCTCCAGGCTATTCTGCTCGGCATTGTCCAGGGACTCACTGAATTCATTCCGATTAGTTCTACTGCTCACCTCGTGTTGGCGAGCCGCGTCATGTCGCTTTCGTTGACGCCGGAACAACTCACCTCGTCCATTGCCGTGGTCCAGTTGGGGACGCTAATCGCAGTCCTGATTTATTTTGCCCGCGACATCTGGAACATCTCAGTCGCCTTCGTGCGCGATCACCTGGCCCTTTTGCGTGGGGGAAACAACGACAAGGGTCTGTCACATGAAGCGTGGCTGGGCTGGCTGGTGGTGATTGGCTCAATCCCGGTCGCGGTGGTCGGCTTACTTTTTAAGAAGCAGATTGAGGGCGCCTTCACCAAGAACCTCTGGGTGATCGCCACCATGATGGTGGTGATTGCAGTACTGCTGGCGGTAGCTGAACTCGTGAGCCGGAAGACCCGCGACATGGAGCAGCTGGGACTGAAGGACGCCCTGGCGATGGGTTTCGCGCAATGTCTGGCGTTGATCCCGGGCTCGAGCCGCTCAGGCTCGACCATCATGGGCGGCTTGCTGGTGGGCGAAACGCGCGAGACAGCGGCCCGATTTTCGTTTCTCCTTTCTATTCCCGCGATTGCCGCGAGCGGGCTGCTGGAAATGAAAGAGGCGCTCCATCGCTTGCCCCACGGCAGCCTCGCGACCCTGGCAGTCGGCACCGTCGTTTCCGGCATTGTCGGGTATGCCTCGATCTGGTTCCTGCTGCGGTTTCTCAAGACCCACACGACCGGAGTATTCATTGCTTATCGCCTGATCGTCGGCAGCGCGATTCTGATCATGCTATTCAGCGGCCGAATTAGCGGGCTCTAATTTGGAGTGCGCCGGCTTGCCGGCGCTTTGGCTTGCTGACCGGTCGAAATCATCCAAAGCTCCGTCCCCGCTGCGCTTTGCCGGCGCGTTCCAAAATTAGCGGTTCTGATGCCTAAGGCAGTAAACTCGCGCCATGACCGCCGCGCCTTCCCTACAAAAGACAAGTACGAAATGGATTATTCGCGAGCGTGACGAGCCAGCCGCGGCGCAGCTTGCTTCGGCGCTGGGAGTATCAACGCTTATCGCCTCGCTACTCGTCGCGCGCGGCTATGATGAGCCGGAAGCTGCCGATAGATTTCTCAATCCGGCGCTCGATCAGCTGCATGATCCTTCGCTCATGCTCGGCATGTCTCAAGCGGTCGAGCGCCTGCTCCAGGCGATCGATAATCAGCAACCAATTCTGATTTACGGCGACTATGACGTTGACGGCACCACCGGCACGGCCGTGCTGATGCGCGCGCTCAACATGTTGGGAGCGACTACCGGTTTTCACGTGCCGCACCGGTTCACCGAAGGCTATGGCATTCGCCAGGAGGCTTTGGAAAAAGCGCGCGCCGACGGCTACCAACTGGTGGTCAGCGTCGACTGCGGCATCACCGCGCACGAGCCGTTGCATTGGGCGCAGGCGAACGGACTCGATATCATCATCACCGATCATCACCTGCCAGACGCCGATGAAGGCGCGCCGCCGGCGCTGGCCGTCTTGAATCCGAATCAGCATGGCTGTAGTTACCCGGACAAAAATCTGGCCGGCGTGGGCGTGGCTTTCAAGCTGATTCACGCGCTGTTTCGCGCGCGTGACCGTGAAGCGGTAGTGCCCGGATTTCTGAAGATGGTGGCCATCGGTACGGTTGCCGATGTGGCGAAGCTGACCGGAGAGAATCGCGCGATTGTGGCGCTGGGACTTTCGGACTTGCCGCGCGCCGTCAATCCGGGGCTGCGCGCTTTGATCGAAATTGCCGGTTGCGGCGACGACGCCGAGATGACGGCTTACGACCTCGGCTTTCGCATCGGGCCGCGGATCAACGCCGCGGGCCGGATGGACGCCGCCCGCGCGGTCGTCGAACTCTTCAATGCCAAAGAACCGGAGGAAGCGCGCCGTCTCGCTGCCCACCTGGACACGCGCAACCGCGAGCGCATGGAAGCGCAACGGGAAATCTTCAATCGGGCCATCGAAGAGTTCCAGAGCAGCGGCACGGACTTGAGCCGGTGTTACGCGGCGGTGATTGCCGGTGACGGGTGGCACCGGGGGGTGATCGGGCTGGCGGCCTCCAAGATTGCTGAACGTCTGAACCGGCCATGTGTAGTGATCTCACTTGACGGCGATGTCGGTCATGGCTCAGCCCGGAGCATCGCGCCTTATCATCTGTTTGATGGGATCGCATCTTGTCGCGATCTGTTGGACAAGTTTGGCGGCCATTCACATGCCGCGGGCCTATCGATCAGGCGCGCACAGGTTGACGAATTTCGCCGCCGCTTGAATGAGCATGCGGCCTCGTGCTTGACTGAAGATGATTTGATTCCGGCGCTGGAAATTGACGCTGAAGTCGGCGCGCCAGAACTTGGTTTTCAACTGATCCAGGACCTGCGGGCGCTGGAACCGTTTGGGGCGGGCAATCCGCGGCCGGTGTTCATGACCCGCGGCTTTCGGGTGATGAGCGAGCCGCAGGTGATCAAAGAGCAGCATTTGAAAATGCGTGTCTGTGGCGACGATAATCGGCCGTTTGAAGCCATTTGGTGGCGCGGCGTCGAAGAAGCCGAAGCAACACCCCGAGCGAATCAGCGCATCGATCTGGCGTACGAATTCGAAGCGAACCGCTGGCAAGGCGACATCAGGCTGCAGTTAAATGTGAGAGACATGAGAATTGGTGAATCGTAAATCGTAAAATTGTTCGTTTAGAGGCGGGCTACTGCCCGCCAACAGTGAACAAATGAACCTGTTCAAATCAAACGAGCCGAATACATTTCACTACGTCACCATGGTTACGCATCAGCGGGTACCTGTTTTCCGGAGCGATCATGCTTGCGAAATGGTGGTGAACACGCTGGAAGAAGTCCGACGCTTATATCCATATAAATTGATTGGCTATGTAATCATGCCTGATCACATTCACACCATTATTAACAATGCGTCAGGAACGATTAGCGACTGGTTACGGCGGGTTCGAGGGAATTCCGCGCGCGTTATTCTCAGTTGGTTGCGCCGAGAAGGTCATGAGCGTTCACTCGCGAAGCTCGTTTTGAAATCTGCGCAAAAGCGAAATCATAATCATGCGGTTTGGCAAAAAGATCCTTCCGTAATTGATCTTTGGAGTCCTAAGTTCATCAGACAAAAGCTGCGGTATCTCCATCTGAATCCGGTGAGAGCCGGATTGTGTGAGCATCCGGCCGATTGGAAATGGTCGAGTTATCGATCGTACCTGCCGCATAAGGCCGGCGCGGTGCCAATAGAGATTGATTGGCAGGGGTATCTGAGAGAGAAGAGGCTGACTGGCGCGGGCGGGCAGTAGCCCGCCTCTAAACGATCTCTGTGTCGCTGTGGCTAATTTCGTATGCAAGCGGTAACCCGAAAGAGACGAATCACGGCGGTTGACTTGCGCGCCCGCGTGCCGGCCATTGCCCGCGCGCTGGCGCTGCTTCTGTTGATCGCGGGAGCCATTTTTGTCGGCGTGTCTTATTACAAGATGCGCAACAACACGCGATTTCGTTTGAAGTCCGAGACGCCGGCGCTGTCGAAAGAAATCACGATGGTGACGACCGGCTATGAACAGAAAGTCACGAAAAATGACAAGCTCTATTTGTGGCTGCGCGCGGCCCGCGACGTGACCTACGCCGACGGTCATCACGAACTCGAGCAAATCAATGCGCAAATTTTCCCGCCGACGGGTGATAAACCGGATCAGATAGTGTCTGACCGCGCGATGTACGATTCGAAAACCGGAATCCTGCAATGCAGCGGCAACGTGCAGATGGAAAGACACGACGGATTGAAGGTGAAGACGGACTCGTTCCAGTTCAACCAGGACACCAAGATCGGCGAGACCTCCGCGAAGGTGAACTTCGAGCGCGAAAACGTCTCAGGTGAATCAGTCGGAGCACTGGTGGACAACGAGAAGAAGCGGCTTGAACTTCGCAGCAGCGTGGCGGTGACGGTCGCCCCTGAAGCTCTGAAAGAACCGGAAAAAAAGGACGCCAAGCCGTTGCAGGGCGCGCGCGCCAAACCGGTGAATATTCATGCGGCGCAGGCGGTGTTTGAACAATCAACCATGCATCTGGTGTTTTCCGGAGGCGCGACGGCTGAGCAGGAGCAGGACATCATGAGCGGCGACACGCTCACCGGCATCCTGAATGATAAAAAGAAGCTGGACAAGATCGAGATGCGGGGCAATTCCTACGTGCGCGTGATGGACCCGGGTCACGCCGCTGAAGCGCACGCCATCGACATGGACTTTTATCTCGACGCCGATCAGCGACTGACGCGCGCTTATGCTTCGCGTGACGTGCGCTCGCAGACTTTGAATGCTGATTCCGATGTGCAACTCAGCGGCGCTAACGTGCTGGACATCAATTTTCAGGCGCAGGGCGATTCGAGTGTGCTCAAGGAGATGCGCACCGAAGGCGGCCGCGCGGTGGCTTCCATGTCCGCGCCCAAGTCGCATGCCAACGACCCCAGGGCCGCCAGCAAACGTTTGACGGCCGATGCGATTAAGCTCAACTGGCGGGTGAACGGCAAAGATCTGGAGCATGCAGAAGCGGTCGGCAATGCCGAGCTCTACGTCGAGCCGGTGCAGCAGACGGCGAAGAACGATAAGAAGACACTGACCGGTTCGCGGTTTGACTGCGAGTTTTTCGAGGTCGGCAACATCGCGCGCGCTTGTACCGCCACTGACAACGCCAAGGTGGTCTTTACGCCATTCCAACCGACGGACAAACACGGCACCCGCACCATGACGGCGCAGAAACTGCTGTCCTTCTTCGTGCGCGAAACGCAGGACATTGAAAAGGTCGAAGCCAACGGCGACGCGAAATTCAACGAACTCGACCGCAACGGGACAGCCAACACTATCGCCTATACGGCCGCTGATGAAACCGTTCGTTTGCGCGGCGGCGAACCAACGGTTTGGGATTCGCGCGCGCGTACCAAGGCCATCGAAATAGATTCAAACAATGCCACGCATGTTTCGGTTTGTCGCGGGAAAGTGGCCACCACCTATTACAGCCAGGAGCAGACCAACGGGGCGGCGCCGTTTCGTAAAGTGAAGAGTCCGGTTTATCTCTCCGGCGACCGCGGCGAGATGGACCACGATTCGGGCCGCGCGACTTACAATGGCACGGCGCGGTTGTGGCAGGACGACAATTACGTGCGCGGCGATTCGATCACGCTTTATCGTGATGAGAAACGGATGGAAGCCTGGGGCCATGTTCAGAGCGCGCTGTATCAGGCAAAGCAGAAGACGGGAGAATCAACCAGCGTCGTACCGGTTTTCGCGACGTCCGAGTTCATGCGCTACTCAGATCCGGAGCGTTTGCTTCATTATGAGACTAATGTCGATATCAAACAGGGAACGGATCGGATGACCGCCGGCATCGCTGATGTGTATCTGCAGAAGGACACGAATGAAGTAGAACGAACGATTTGCCAGAAGAACGTGGTGGTGACTCAGCCGAACCGCCGCGGCACCGGCGACTGGTGCCAATACACCACTGCGGATGAAGTGGCGATACTGACGGGCAATCCGGCGCACGTCGAAGATGCGGAACAGGGAACAACCGACGGCAATCGCGTGTCGATGTATCGCCGCGAAAACCGGGTCACCGTCGATGACGCGCGTGGCCCGGAATCACCGGGGCGCGTGCATTCGACACATAAAATCACGAAGCCTTAACATCTGCCACCGCCGTTTAGAGGCGGGCTACTGCCCGCCACCCTTTGGTTCACGCGGCAGTAGCCCGCTAAAGAAAATTGGAATCATCAATCACACAACCTGACGAGCTTGGTCACTGGGGCCGCTACGGCGGCCGCTACGTGCCGGAGACTTTAATGGCGCCGTTGGAAGAACTGACGGAGGCCTATGATGCGGCGCGCGATGATCAAAGCTTTCATGATGAGTTGGATCGGCTGCTGCGCGATTTTGCCGGCCGGCCCACGCCGCTTTTCTTTGCCGGACGCTTAACCGAACACTGTGGAGGCGCGCGTATTTATCTCAAGCGCGAAGACCTGCTGCACACCGGCGCCCACAAAATCAACAACACCATCGGGCAGATTCTGCTGGCGCGGCGGATGGGCAAGCGCCGCATCATCGCCGAAACCGGCGCTGGCCAGCATGGCGTGGCTACGGCAACCGTGTGCGCCTTGTTTGGGCTGGATTGCGTCGTTTACATGGGCGCCGAAGACATGCGCCGCCAGGCGTTGAATGTCTTTCGCATGCAACTGCTTGGCGCCGAGGTGCGCGCAGTTGATTCCGGCTCGCAAACCCTCAAGGACGCAATTAACGAAGCGTTGCGCGATTGGGTAACAAATGTCGGGGACACTTACTACCTGCTCGGCAGCGCGCTGGGGCCGCATCCTTATCCGATGATGGTCCGCGATTTTCACCGGGTGATTGGCCGCGAAGCGCGGGCGCAGATTCTCGAACACGAAGGGCGCTTGCCGGATTTGCTGATAGCCTGTGTCGGCGGCGGCTCGAATTCAATTGGACTGTTTCATCCGTTTCTCAGTGATGCATCAGTGCGCATGATTGGGGTCGAAGCCGGCGGCTGTGGGGCCCAATTGGGCCAGCACGCCGCCCGTTTCAATGGAAGTGGCGGCGGGCGGCCGGGTGTGCTGCAGGGCACGATGAGTTACGTGCTCCAGGACGAGCGTGGTCAGATCGCGACTACACATTCGGTGTCGGCTGGTCTTGATTATCCGTCGATTGGACCCGAGCATGCTTTTCTGCACGATGAAGGGCGAGTGCAGTACACCTCGGCTTCAGACGATGAGGCATTGGCGGCCTTCCAGACCCTTTCCCGTCTGGAAGGAATCATCCCCGCGCTTGAGTCTTCACATGCGGTGGCGCACGCCATGAAGGTGGCGCCGGAGATGAGACACGATCAAATCGTCATTGTGAATTTGTCCGGCCGGGGCGATAAGGATATCGACACTGTGCGTGAGCAGCAGCGCTTGCCGGCGGGGCGATAAGGGACCGTTTGTCCTGGTAGTGGTTCAGTTTGACGTCCCCTATTCACACCGCGACGTTAGCCCGGCGTGCTGAGCGCCATAACGGGATCGGAAACCTTTAAACGGTAGTCATATAGTTGACTCACCAGTCCGCGTAGCGGACGATGGCATAAAGCCTGGGGCGTAAGCCCCAGGATCAATCGCAGAAAGAATTCGAGCCCGCGGAGCGGGCGACAGCCCATTGGAGTGAACGTAGCGCCCACCGTCAGGGCTGTCGCCCGCTCCGCGGGCTCATTGTTCCGAAATGTCCGTATTCCTCGGGCTCCTCCCGATAAATCGGGATTCACCCGAGGCTTTATGCTGTCGTGCGCTCCGCGCACTGGGCATCAGGTGAGTCAACTATATGACTGCCGTTGAAACGGTTTCGAGCCTCTTTGCTCAGCCCACTCGGGCGCAAAAGCGGCGGCGTGAATGAGAAGACTCTCTCAGACGAACCATTAACGTAATTAAGTAGTGACACATCAGGAACCCAAATGTACCATGGCCTCTGTCCTTGATCATTTACACTTCTCACTTCATTGCGACCACCCAACACTTATCCCGCCATCTCAAATGACAAATGACAAATAGTTCTATTTAATATCTGACTCCTGCGGAGCCATGAATGTCTCGCATCGCTGACACGTTCGGAAAACTCAAAGAAGCAGGCCGGAAAGGCTTCATTCCTTTTATTACGGCCGGCGATCCCAATCTCGAAACGACTCATGATTTGATCCTGGAGTTGGCCGGCGCCGGCGCCACGCTGATCGAGCTGGGCGTTCCGTTTACCGATCCGATGGCTGACGGCCCCGTTATTCAACGGGCGTCCGAACGCGCACTGCGGCACGGATTCGGTCTTGCGGACGTGCTGCAAGTTGTTGCCCGCGCCCGCGCCCGGACTGATGTGCCCATCATTCTGTTCAGTTACTTCAATCCGTTATTGCAATACGGCCTCGAGCGGCTGGTCCGCGACGCGAAAGCCGCGGGCATAGACGGCGTGCTGGTAACCGATCTGGTTCCCGAAGAAGCGGGCGATTTCAGTTCCATGCTGAAAGCCAACGATCTCGACATGATTTTTCTCATCGCCCCCACTTCCACCGACGAGCGTCTGAGCCTGGTGGCCGAACGCGCCAGCGGCTTCATCTATGCCGTTTCGCGCGCAGGCATTACCGGCGCGCGGGAACAGATGAGCGCCGAGGCGGAAAAACTGGTCCGGCGCATGCGGCAATTCTCAAAGCTGCCGATCGCGGTAGGTTTTGGAATTTCTACGGCGGAGCACGTCGCTGATGTTTGGAGCTACGCTGAAGCAGCGGTCGTCGGATCGGCCCTGGTCTCAGAAATCGAACTTGCCGGCAAAGATAGTCCCGTCGTTACGAGGGTCGGGGAATTCTGCCGCCGACTGCTCGCGCACTAATCCTTTGGCACCGACCTCGATGTTGCGCCGCGGTTCAACCAGATACATCGAGCTGCTGAGCCGGACTCTATTTTGGTTTCCGCGGGCCAACGGTACCGGCCCGCTTCGAACATTGAGCAACTCGAATTTTTGCCAAGTATAGTTAAGTCTCCTGAAAGCCATCTCGTACATTAACGATCCTCGACTATGCTTGAACGTTGGAGTATTCTTAGCGCGCTTTGCAACTGAAGACGCGCGCTCTCACTTCCGCGCTGTTGCGGAATTTGCGCAGAGAGGGCTGCCGAGCGCGCAGTCGCCATCTCTTCAACCCTCGGGAAATTTGTCTGTTGCATACGTGAAACTCTGTTCCATTTGCGCGTGAGTTGTGTTATGCTGCGCCGTGTTCCGCATCCCGTTTGATTGGGATAGCGAGATTCAAAGGCGTTGTTAGGGAAGCAGAACACAATCCAACCAAACAAACAGGAGCAGAAGAAAGAGATGCCCATCATGGCGGAAGACCGAATGGCAGATCGCAGCCGCGCAATTGAAGCCGCGCTGCTCAACATCGAAAAGCGTTTTGGCAAGGGATCGATCATGCGCTTAGGCGAGCGTGACGTTTCTGAGGTGCCGGCCATCTCGACGACTTCACTGTCGCTCGACGCGGCCATCGGCGTGGGCGGAGTCCCGCGCGGCCGCATCATCGAAGTCTATGGTCCGGAAAGTTCCGGCAAGACGACACTCGCCCTGCACGTGGTGGCTGAGGCGCAGAAAGCCGGCGGCGTTGCGGCGTACATCGATGCAGAGCACGCGATGGATGCGGATTATGCCGCAAAATTGGGCGTGAATGTCGACGATATGCTCATTTCGCAGCCGGATTCGGGCGAGCAGGCCCTGGAAATCGCCGAAGCCTTAGTGCGATCCAACGGGGTCGATGTGATTGTCGTCGATTCGGTGGCGGCGCTCGTGCCGCGGGCTGAACTGGATGGCGAAATGGGCGATTCACTGCCGGGTCTGCAGGCTCGGCTGATGTCGCAGGCGCTGCGCAAGCTGACCGCAATCGTTTCGCAGTCGAACACCTGCTTCATTTTCATCAACCAGATTCGTGAGAAGATCGGCGTGATGTTCGGCAATCCCGAAACCACGACCGGCGGCCGCGCGCTTAAGTTCTATTCCAGCTTGCGTCTCGACATCCGTCGCATCGGCGCGATCAAAGACGGTGACCGCGTCGTCGGCAATCGCACCAAAGTTAAAGTCGCCAAGAACAAGGTGGCCCCGCCGTTCCGCGAATGCGAATTCGACATCATGTATGGCGAAGGCATTTCCAGGGAAGGCGATCTGCTTGACCTGGCCACCGCAAATCGGGTGGTGGAAAAGAGCGGCGCCTGGTTCTCGTATAAGGGCGAGCGCCTCGGGCAGGGCCGCGAGAATGCCAAGCAAACCATGAAGGACAATCCTGAGACGTTTCGCAAGATTGAGAATGAGGTGAAGAAGACGCTGGGTCTGCCGGTCAAGGAAGAAGCCACCGCAACTGAACCGAAGAAGGCGGCCGCAGCGACCGAAAAGCGATAGAAGACCTCTTGACCTATTCATGAGAGGCACCTATCGTCTTCTACAACGTCCTGTCAGCTTTATGAGTACCGTTGCTGAGATTGAAGAGGCCATAAAGGCGTTGCCACCAAGCGAGCGCGAACGGCTGGCGGAAGATTTGCCGTCCATTTTGCCCGAGTTGCGGGGGGATCTTGTGTGGCAGCGACTTATCCATGATGAACGACCGCGCCCAGCGTTGTCGGCTCTCGGCGACGAGATAGAAGAACAATTCAAAGATGACGCTGGGCAATTTCCGGAAATTACAGATAGCGATCTTGAAAACCGAGCGTGACCTCCAGAGGTACAACGAACTTCTGGAAACTTTATTCAGCCCTGCCTGATGAAGTTCGTATCGCCGCTCGTGCGACTTACCAAAAGTTTCAACAGAACCCGGCTCATCCCTCACTCCAGCTAGAGAGACTGCGAGCCGATCCGCGCTTTTGGTCTGTTCGAGTAACCCGCGACTATCGTGCTGTCGCACAGCGATTTCCCGACGATGTTTGGATCTGGGTCTGGATTGGCAGCCATAGAGATTTCGATCGGCAATTTCCGGCTTAGGCGATAAGGTAAGACCCTTTACACGACTCGATAAATCCTCACATAATCCGCAGAGCAATCAATGAATCAATCCATTCTGATTAAGAACGGCACGATTGTGACGATGGATGACAGCGGATCCGTCGTGCGTGGCGACGTGTTGATTCGAGAGGGACGGATTGCGGCAGTGGGGAACGCGAGTAGTTCAGCTGCTGACGAAACTATTGACGCCCAGGGCTGCGCAGTGCTGCCGGGCTTTGTGCAGACCCACATTCATCTCTGCCAGACGCTGTTTCGCGGCGCCGCCGACGACCTTTCATTGATCGATTGGCTGAAGCAGCGCGTGTGGCCCATGGAGGCGGCGCACACGGCCGCATCGATTCGCGCCGCGGCACAGCTCGGGATCGCGGAATTGATAAAGAGCGGCACAACCTGCGCGCTGACGATGGAGACGGTGCGGCACACGGAAGCGGTCCTGCGGGTGGTCGAGGAAAGCGGGTTTCGGGCCACGGTGGGCAAATGCATGATGGATAAGGGCGACGAGGTGCCGGCTGAATTGCATGAGCAGGCTGGCGCGTCGATCGCCGCATCGCTGGCCTTGATTCATGAGTGGCATGGGCGCGGCGATGGTCGCATACGTTGCTGTTTTGCGCCGCGTTTTGCCATCAGTTGTACGCGCGAATTGCTGAGTGAAGTCGCTGTTTTGGCCCGCGAGCAGGGCGTCATGATTCATACCCACGCTTCCGAGAACACAGGCGAGTGCGAAATCGTTGAGCGCGAGAGTGGCATGCGCAATGTTCGTTACCTGGACTCGCTGGGAATCTCCGGCGCGCACGTGGTGCTGGCCCATTGTGTTCATCTGGATGAAGACGAGATGAATACTCTGGCGAAAACCCGCACGCAGGTATCGCATTGCCCTTCGTCTAACCTGAAATTAGGTTCGGGAATTGCGCGGATTGCCGAGCTGCTGGAAAAGGGCATCGCAGTTTCACTCGGCGCTGATGGGGCGGCGTGCAACA
>Ga0126383_10000724_pt1 | contig 19035 bp, 15 predicted proteins | sample PanSoiMetPlot_35_FD_96882 | JGI IMG/M metagenome (GOLD analysis project Ga0126383, IMG submission 96882) | Tropical forest soil microbial communities from Panama - MetaG Plot_35 | ecosystem: Environmental > Terrestrial > Soil > Tropical forest > Bulk soil | place: Panama | collected 2016-02-17
CCAGGATGGGATTGATCGAGATCAGCAAGCCGACGGTGACGGCCAGCATGAGGACGAGGCCGACCAGGCCCATGAACGCTCCGTACAGGTGGTCGAGCAGGAACACGTTGTCCTTGAGCAGCTGAAGGCGGTCGAGGTACTCAGGGCGCTCGTGGTGCTCGATGCCCACGACCTTCGCCTGCAGGTCGGAGACGTGCGCCGAGATCGCGATAGTCGTGCGCATCCTGAAGAGCTTGTCCACGCGGCCGCTGAGCGTGGTCAGAAGCCAGCCGAGCGCAACCGATGCCGCAAGGCCCGCGGCGGCCGCCGCGATCTGATTGTCGCGGTGCCCGACCGCCCCATCTGCCAGCAGCTTCAGCCAGAGCGCGATGATCGCCGTTGGGGTCCAGGCCGTGGCGGTCAGTGCGAAGGACGCTACGAACAGCCACGGCTCCGCCGAGTAGGCGAGGCGCAGCGATCGCCAGAGTGAGGGTGCGATGCCGGGCAGCTCAGAGGGCTTCGACATCGACCGGCTCCTCACCGAAGCGCGCCGCCTGCAGATCGAACATGGTGCGGTAGCGGCCTCCCCGCGCCATCAGCTCGTCGTGCGTGCCGAGCTCGACAACCCGTCCGCCCTCGAGGACGCAGATCCGGTCCGCGTGCCGGACGGTCGAGAAGCGATGGGAGATCAGGATCACGGTGCAGCCACGAGTGGTCTCCAGGAGGCTGTCGAAGATCTCCGCCTCGCCCCGTACGTCCAGCTGAGCTGTGGGCTCGTCCAGGATCACCACGCCGGCGCCCGCCTGGACGGCGCACAGAGCCCGCGCCAGTGCCACCCGCTGCCACTGCCCGCCCGACAGCTCGGTTCCGCCCTCGTACTGGCGGGAGAGGATCGTGTCCGGGTCCGCAAGCTGCGCCGCTTGCGCCCTCTCCAGCGCCCTCCGGACGTCGCCGTCCGTGGCGCCGCGCGGGGCGACGTTGTCGCGCAGCGGCAGCTCGTAGCGGAGGAAGTCCTGGAACACGGCAGCCAGGCGCGATCGCCACCCTTCCAGGTCGAGATGACGCAGGTCGGTGCCGTCAACCGTCACCGCACCGTGCTGGGGGTCGTAGAAGCGGCACAGGAGCTTGGCCAGCGTGGTCTTGCCAGCCCCGTTGGGCCCGACGATCGCCAGAGACGTGCCTGCCGGGATGGTCAGGTCGAAGCCGTCCAGCACGGGCGTTGCGCCGTCGGCGTAGGCGAACCGCACGTCCTTGAAGCGGATCTCGTGAGCGGGCGTGCTGGCCGCGTCGTCGCTGCCCGGCTCCAGGTGGCCGGCAGCTGCCATCCGCCCGGGGAGGTCGAGCAAGCCTGGGATCGGCTCTGCGCTGCCGCGGAACCACCAGTCGAACTCGCCGAAGGCGAGCGCGTTTGTGCCTATGGTGGCCTGCGCGAAGATGACCAGTGCCGAAAGGCTCAGGGCGCCGGCGGTCGCGTCTCGCGCCAGCGACCAGAACACGAGGCCGTTGGCTGCCACGACCATGAGAAGCCCCCAGCGAATGGGGCCCTGCCGCAGGCGCTGCTCACGCATGATGGCTTCGACCACGCGGCGCCGGCCGGCCGCAACGCGCTCCACGGACCAGCTCGCGAGACCGAAGGTGCGGATCTCCTTAGCGGCGGGCGCGTCGACGGCGAGCTTAAAGGCGTAGTCGGCGTGGCGGTCCTCTCGGACCACGGAATCAGTAGAGAACACCTTCCAGCTGGAGCTGTCGCGCAGGAGAACGTGGGTCAGGATCCACGTGCCGCCCACGACCAGCGGCGCCCACCACGCGTAGCGCGACAGCACCAGCGCCTGCGCCACACCGCCGATGGTGTCGGCGAATCCGCTGCCGAAGTGTGGGATCGACACCGATAGCGGCGGGCTGCTCTGGCCAAGGTCGAAGGTGCGGGCGCGCGACAGCTCGTCGGCGAGGTCGGGCCTCTCCAGGTGAGCCAGGCCCGGGGGGTCGACGCACCCACGCATCAAATGGTCGTGAAGCCAGCAGCCGGCCACCGCGCCGAGGTCCGCAGCTACGGCTTCGTGCAGAGGTCCGAGGGCGTTCATGGCGATGAACACCGCGCCGGTGGTGACGAGAGGGACCACAGGCGGGGACCCACTCTGGACCGAGCCCACCAGGAAGCCGACGGAGAGCGTGAAGCAGGCGGGAAGCACGCCGCGGACGAGCACGAGGGCCCACCATCCTGCCGCGAGGCCCGGGTGGGCCCGAGGCAGGATGGCCAGGAAGCGCCATTCGGCCGTGGCCCGCAGACGCATCAACGCCCGCCCAGGGGCCAGCGGTGTCTTACCGTCCAACATCGGCCTCAGGTGACGGCCCAACCTGTCACGCGCAGGCCGCGTCGGCCAATCGGAAGCGAATAAGGGCGCGCGCGGCGCGCGCGCATAGTGTGGGCCGGACTTGCGGCGCAGGTGCGGTGTCGCTCATGCGTCGGACCATGCCACGGGCCCGTCGGCCCAGGCTTGGAGATTTCGGAACTCCTCGGCGAGCCAGCGGCTCGGCGCGGCGCCGGCGAGGGCGCGGAACTCGGCCGCGAGGTGAGCCTGATCGTAGTAGCCGCACTCTGCGGCGAGGTCTGCTAGAGCAAGCGGCTGCCCCGCCGCCACCCGGCGCAGCAGCAGCCGGCGGGCCCGATCGAAGCGCACCACCCGCGCTGCCGCCTTGGGCGTGAGCCCGAACTCGGCGTGGAAGCGCTGGCGGAGAAGCCGTGAGCTCCAGCCCACCATGCGTGCGAGCCGGTCCACAGAGATGCTCCCGTTGCTGGAGACGATGCGCCGCCAGGCACTGGCGACCTCGATTCTCGGGGCCGCCTCCGCCTGCAGCAGGCGCCTGAGGACCTCGTCCACCACGGCCAAGCGATCCCGCCACGTATTCGCCTCACGCGCCCTCTCCGACATCTCCAGAGCAGCCGGCCCCAGCAGGAGATCCGCGTCGACGACGATGTGCGCGATCTCGGCGGCGGGCACGCGCAGCAGCGCGCGGGCGCCGAGCGGGCTCAGCCGGATCTGGATGCCCGACTGCCAGCCCTGATGCACGATCAGGGCTGGGCTCGTGTGTAGCCCGCCGGCCAGCGTCTCGAACTGTCCTGGCGTCTGCTGGGGCGTTGGATGGCGCGCGATCGCCAGCGGTTCCCAGAGCGAGACGATCAGCGTGAGGTACGGCGAGGGGAGGCCCCGATGGACAGCCGGGCTCGTGCCGGCCTCCCTGTAGCCCGAGTACCACGCCACCAGCGAACGCAGAGGTGGCGCCGGAAGGGCGAATACCGACTCCGATACCCCGACCTCCGGCTCGACCGACGCCATATCAGGATTGTGCGCCTGTCGGGCTAAGCCGGTGCTCGAACTACCAAGGGGTAGGTCGAGTCATGTGTCGCCAGACCGCGAGGCCGAAGAGGATGCCCCAGACCAGGAAGGACATGTCCCAGAGGTAGAGATGCCACAGAAGCGGCTTCCACTCGACCGGCCCTACCGGGTGGATTGCACCGGTCGCGACCAGCGCCGCGGTGGACACCAGGATGCCGCCGTAGAGTGTCAACACCACGGCGGCGCCCAAGCCCAGCGCGGCGACCGGCAGGCGGGGCAGCCGCGCGCCCCAATCGCTGACGAGGGTGAGCGCCAGTACCGCACCGGCCACCTTCAGCAAGCCAGTGATCCAGACTGCGGCGACCAATGCGGGGTCGCGCGCCCGCGCCAGCCGCTCGAGCGACCCCCCGAGGGTCTCGAGGCCGAGGGTGCCGCCGCCGCCCCAGTAGAAGCTGACACCGGCGAACATGAGGCCCCACACGCACGCTGCGTACCCTGCCCAGACGAGTCGTGGTCGACGGGCTTCGCCAGCCATCGGGATGCCAGCCTACACGTGGGCCGGAGCGGGCTCGGCCTGCCCTGACCCTTCCGGCTCTGTTATGCGGCCATCCGTGAGTTTGACGATGCTCAACGTTGCCACCTTCGATGTGTTACCGTTAGTAAGCGTTACCGTGAGTTACACCAATTCGACAACGGCTCCCGGATCCCACAGGCACCGCGTCGCGAGCCAGACCGTCGAGGCTCGTCGCGCCCAGCGGCGGGAGGAACTGCTCGATGCGGCCACTCGCGCCATCCAGCGGGAAGGGCCCGACGCAAGCATGGACGCGCTCGCCGCTGAGGCCGGCGTGACCAAGCCGATCCTCTACCGCCACTTCGGCGACAAGGGTGGACTCTGTCACGCGCTCGCAGAGCGACAGTTTGACGCGATCCAGAACCTGGCCCGGGAAGTACTGACTCGTGACGGTGATCCAAGGCGGGTGATGGTGCCTGCCTTCGACGGCTTCCTTGCGTTGAAGGAGGCCAACGCTCCGGTGTTTCGCTTTCTCGAGCGGCAGGCGGCCGCCGACCAGCCTGAGCTCCAGGGCGCGCTCGAATACTTCGCCGACCGATGTGCTCGGTCCCTCGCCGAGCTGCTGCATCCGCGTCTCGTGGCCAGGGGAGTTAACCCCAGGGCCATCGAGCCCTGGACTCGCGCGATGATCGGCGCGGTGATGATGGTCGGCGACTGGTGGATCCAGACCCGCCCCATGCCCCGGGCTGAACTGGTCGACCACCTGGTCGCGCTCTTCCGCGGCGGGATGTTGCAGGAGGAGGTCTCGCCGTGAGCTGACACTTCGGCGACCTCGGCGGAGTGTTCCTACCACCCCGCCGGAGGCCGCGTCTGACCTCGACGTCGTCCCGCGGAGCGGAGCCTGACGCCTCGGACAGTCACCACTAAGGATAGCCAGGAAGCCGCTTCGTTCAATCACCAGTAGACAGAAGGAGGCTTCCGCAGTGGCCACAACGGCTCGCGCCGCAGCGCGCAATCCCTGGACGATCATGGCGATCCTCAACCTCGGTCTCTTCATGACGATGCTTGACATGACGATCGTCAACATCGCCATCCCGAGCATCATCAGCGGCCTCCAGGCGACCCTGGATCAGCTGCTCTGGGTCATCAATGGCTACAGCCTGGTCTACGCCATGCTGCTGATCACGTCGGGGCGCCTCGGAGATATCCTCGGGCCCCGCAACCTCTTTCTAGCCGGCACGCTGGTCTTCGCGGCTGCTTCGGCCGGCAGCGGTCTGTCCCACAGTGCGACCGAGCTGATCGCGGCCAGGGCGGGGCAGGGTGTGGGTGCCGCGATGCTGGCGCCTCAGACGCTGGCATACGTGGCCGCCCTCTTTCCGCCTGAGCGTCGCGGCTCCGCCTCGGGCATGACAGGCGGCATCGCCGGCATCGCGCTGGTCGCCGGCCCTACGCTCGGCGGTTTCATAACCACCCACTTCGGCTGGGCCTGGGTCTTCTTCCTCAATCTGCCGATCAGCGTCGTCACCGTCGCTCTAACGCTCCTCTTTGTCCCCGACGTGCGCCCGGGTGTAGGCCACCGGCTCGACTTCCTGGGTATGCTGCTGGCCACGGCCGGCATCTTCGGCGTCGTCTTCGGGCTGATCGAGGGCCAGCGCTACAACTGGGGCACTGTCTGGTCGTTCGTGACCATTCCCGAGATCCTTGGCGCCGCCGTTGCCGTTCTTCTGCTTTTCTTGCTCACGCAGTACGTGCGTCGCGCCGGCGAGCCGCTCTTGCCGCTGGCGATCTTCCGCCAGCGGAACTTCACGGCCATGATCGTGGTCATCGCCGCCGTTGGGTTCGCCATCATCGGCATCTTCCTGCCCTTCACCATCTACCTGCAGTCGGTGCTTGGTCTCAGTGCGCAGGACGCCGGCCTCACGGTGGCGCCTACGGTCATCGCGATCATGGTGATGGCGCCTGTCTCGGGCGCCCTGGCCGACCGCATCGGCGGCAAGTACCTCCTGGCGGCCGGGCTCTTGCTGTTCGTCGTGGGCATGGCCCTGATCGCACAGACGGAGTCGCCCACCTCCGACCGCTGGAGCTTCCTGCCCGGGCTCCTGGTCGCGGGGATCGGAATGGGCTTGACCTTTGCTCCGCTTTACTCCATCGCCCTTCGCACCCTCGACGCCCGCTTTGGAGGCGTGGCGTCGGGTGTGATCAACACAGTCCAGGAGGTCGGCAGTGTGATCGCCAGCGCTGCGGTGGGTGCCCTGTTGCAAAACCGGCTGGCTACGGCGCTGCACGACCAGGCCGTGGAGCGTGCGCCTGCCCTGCCAGACGCCGTCAGAGGTCGCTTCGTGGATGCATTCAACAGCGCCGCCAGCGCCGGGCTGGAGGTCGGCCGCGGCGAGACGGGCACGGCAGTCTCGCTACCACCCGGAGTGCCGTCCCAGGTCTCTCACCAGATCTTGCAGCTGGCCAACACGGTGTTCACCAATGCCTACGTCAGCGCGATGCGCCCAACACTCGTGCTCCCGATGGTGATCGTCGCGCTCGCGGCCGTCACCACGCTTGCTGTCGTCCAGCAGCCGCGAGCTGCCGAGACGCCAGCCGCGGAGGCGCGAGAGGCGGCATAGCAAGACCGGGAGGGCGCGGCGGCAACGTCGCCGCGCCCGCTCCCCGTCCGTCTCAATGGCACGTGAGGCTCTACCGGAGGATCCCTTAACCCGCTCTTGATGCCGTCTTGGCCCGCCCGGCTATAGGGTCGGAGGCGAGGAGTGCCCCAGCCCGGTGGCACCGAACTCGCAAGAGGAGGTAGAGGGATGAGCAGTCGCGCAGCTCGCATCGCGCTGGCCGCCGCCGGCGCGATGCTGCTGGGCACCGCCAGCGTCGGCGGGGCCCTGGCGTTCGCCCGGCTCGTCGCCGGCCCGCTGAGCAACGGGACCGGAGTGACGCCCAACGGCTGGCTGTTGACCCCGGCAGGCCACCAGCTCGACCTGGCGGACCAGGTGTACTGGGGGGACCGGCCCGACGGCCAGGCGCTCAGTCCAGACGGTAGGACGCTGCTCATCAGCAGCGGCGGCCAGTCGCTTGTCACGATGAAGGTCGTAGACACCGCGACGCGAACCGTCCGGCAGACGATCCCGTACCGGTCGCCGGAGGCGCTCTTCATCGGCGTCGTCTGGAGCCAGGACGGAAGGCGGGCGTTCGCCTCAGCGGGCGGCAACAACAAGGTCCGGACCTACTCGTTCGACGGTCAGCTCCACGAGGGCGCCAGCATCCCGGTGCCTGGCTTCCCGACCGGTCTCGCTCTGTCCGGCGACGGCAGCACACTCTTCGTGGCCGAGAACACGGGCGACGCTCTCGGCATGGTCGACCTGGCTACCGGCAAGGTGGTCAGCGTGCCAGTCGGGCCCTGCGACCTGACGCAGCTCGTGCCCTGGCAGGGCGGCGTGGCGGCGCAGTGCCAGCCGTACGGCGTGGCGCTGTCCCAAGATGGGGCCACCGCATACGTGAGCAACTGGGGCGAGCACAGCCTGACAGCGGTCGACGTCGCCGCCCGCACCGTGCGCACCCACATCCAGGTCGGGAACCATCCCAACGCCCTGGCCATCAACCCGAGCCGAAGCAGCCCGGAGCTGTTCGTTGCCAACGGCGATAGCGACACCGTCTCGGTGGTCAGCACGGCGTCGAACACGGTCACCCGCACGTTTGACCTGGCGCCGTACCGCGGCGCGGCCGAAGGCAGCAACCCGAACGCCCTGGCGGTCTCGCCCGACGGCCAGACACTCTACGTCGCGAACGCCGGGAACAACGACGTGGACGTGATCTCGTTAAACGGCAAGGACGAGCGGGAGAGCGACGGCCGCAGCGGGCCGATCCTGGGCATGATCCCGACTGCCTGGTACCCGACCGGCGTCAGCGTCTCGCCCGACGGCCGGACGCTCTATGTCGAGAACGCAAAGGGGCTGGGCGCCGGCCCGAACCCCAACGGTCCGAACCCGACCGTCCGGGGCCAGCTTTCGAGCCAGTACGTCGCATCGATGGCCCACGGCACGCTCTCCTTCGTAGCCGCACCCGACCGGGACCAGCTGGCGCACTACACGCGGCAGGTGATCCACAACAACGGCTTCGACGAGCGTGACAAGGTTCGCACTGCTGGCACCGACGCAGCCGGCGGCGTCATCCCGCGCCGCGTCGGCGGCACCTCGTCGATCAAGCATGTTATCTACGTCGTCAAGGAGAACCGGACATACGACCAGATCTTCGGCAGCCTCGGCCGCGGCAATGGAGACCCAAACCTGAACCTGTTCGACGACAGCGTGGCTCCGAATATCCGCACGCTGGCCCGGCAGTTCGTCACGCTGGACAACTTCTACGCGAACGCCGAGGTCTCGGCCGACGGCTGGAACTGGTCCACGCAGGCGAACGCGAACACGTACGTGCAGAAGACGTGGCCCGTCAACTACGGGGGCCGCCAGCGGAACTACGATTTCGAGGGCGGCAACTTCGCCACAGCGGCTGGCAGCAATCCCGAGAGCAGCTACCTCTGGGACCGCCTGAGCGCGAGCAACGTCAGCTTCCGCAACTACGGGTTCTTCACCACGAGCACGCCGCCGGTGCTCACGGTCCCGGCGCTGCAAGCCCACACGGACCTCAGGTACCCGGGCTTCACGCAGAGCATCTCCGATCAGACGCGCATCAACGAGTGGGAGCGGGAGTTCAGGCAGTTCGAGGCTGGCAACAACCTGCCCACCGTGGAGCTGGTGCGCCTGCCCGACGACCACACCTCGGGCACGGCGCCCGGGGCGAAGACGCCGAAGGCGTTTGTGGCCGACAACGACCTGGCGCTGGGCCGGCTGGTGCAGGACCTGTCGCACTCGCAGTTCTGGTCCAGCACGGCGATATTCGTGGTCGAAGATGACGCCCAGAATGGGCCCGACCACGTGGATGCACACCGCACCGAGGCTCTGGTCATCAGCCCGTTCTCGCGGCTTGGGAAGGTGGACTCGACGTTTTACAGCACGGTCGCCATGCTCCGGACGATGGAGCTGATCGCCGGCCTGGGGCCGCTCACCCAGTTCGACACCGCCGCGACCCCGATGCTGAACAGCTTCACCAACAAGCCCAACCTCTCACCGTATTCGGCGATCACGCCCAGTCAGTCCCTGACCGAGGTGAACCCGCCGACCGCCCCGATGGCGGCGCAGTCCGCGGCAATGAACTTCTCCGCCGCGGATGCGGCGGACGAGCCCACTCTGAACGAGGCGATCTGGAAGAGCGTGCGCGGTGCAGACAGCACCATGCCGGCCCCGCGTTCGTCGGGTGGAGCCGGCCAGCCGGCGACCGCGCCCAGAGACGGCGATTAACGACAGCCAGGGCGAGGGCGGCATTGCGCCGCCCTCGCTCCCGCCGGTTCCCGGCGAGTTGAGAGCAGCCTGTAGGGCCGTAGGAGTCGAGTCAGGGTAAGGCGGCTCGCTCGTAGATGTGATGGAGACCGCTGAGGATGGCTCGGCGATTGCGGTAGGGACCGGCATTACAGTCGGCCCCCCGCACCGATCCCAGCGTGCGCTACTAACGCACTGGGCTCGTGCCTTGGGTAGTGGCGTCGAACCGAGCATCAGGAAAGGGGTGCAGCACACGGGCAGGTGGCAACGGCTTGGCCGTAAAACGGCTCATGCGCCCCCACTTGAAACGCGTCCGCTGGCTCCGGCGCCGTAAAGGCCGGCCGTTGATCAATGGCGGTCCCGTGGAGCGGCCGCTGAGTTCCTGAGGTGGAGCCATTTGGAGGAGGCTCTGCCTTCCGCACCAGCTTGGCCTCAGACAGCTATGGCCTCATCGACCTGCAGGGTCCCGCCACGGGCGACGAACGGGTGCGAGCTTAGAATCTCGGTCGCCTGCTCGATGCTCGCCGCCTCGATCACCGAATATCCGCCGATGGCGACCTGTGGCGCAGGAGCCCCGTTGGACACCTGCGTCGCCGGGCGGAGGGGCGCGCCCGGGTCGATCACGGCGTTGCCGGCTCTGACCAGCCATTCGCCAAAAGCCGCCTTGGCCAGCTCAGCCTGGGCGGGGTCGGCCGGCATTCCCCCTCCGTAATAAGTCACCAAGAACTTGCTCACGCTGTTCCTCCTTGATAGTGATGCCGGCGCTCCCCGGCGGTCCTTGAAGCCTAGGGACGAGCGGCGCGGTCGGGAATCTCCAGGACGCCGTCAGATTTGTCCGGCGCGCCTGACGAGCGCTGCGGCAACGTCTTTCGGAGTGATGGACAAGGACACCCCGGCGCGGCGCGTTTAAGATTCGGCCAGGTCAGATGCGCGGCATGGGCAGATTCTCAGAGGACGACGGCATGAGCCAGCTGCTGCTCCGCCTGACGGTCACGAGCACGGTCTACTGCCTGTCCGACATGAGCTCGCCGTGGGGATTTCGGGTTGCGGCGCGACCAAGCCCGGCGTTTCACCTTTTGACGGCGGGGACGGCGTGGCTTGAGGTGGACTGCGACCCGGAGGGGGTCCGGCTCCAGGCAGGTGACCTGGTCGTGTTGCCCCGTGGCGATGGTCACCAGCTCCGCGACAGGAAGGGGAGCAGGGTAGTCTGGCTCGACGATATCCTGGCTGGCACGCCGCCGGTCAACGGCCGCCTCAAGCACGGCGGCGATGGGGAACGTGCCGAGCTGATCTGCGGCGGCTTCGTGATCGACCAGCTGACCGGGCGCCCCCTTCTCGAGGCGCTACCGCAGGTGATTCATCTGCGCGGACATGAAGGCCGGGCGCCTGAGTGGCTGTCCGGACTCATCCGGATGATCTCGGTGGAGATGGCGTCGAGTGGTCCTGGCACCGAGGCCGTGGTCAGCCGGCTGACAGACGCTCTGCTCGCTCAAGCGCTGCGGGCCCACCTCCTGGCTGCGGGTCGCGCGGACTCCTCGCCGGTCGGCGACACACAGGTGGCCCGGGCCTTGCGGCTCATTCGTGACCGCCCCGAGGAGCGGTGGTCGGTGCCCAAGCTGGCGGCGGCGGTGGGCCTCTCCCGCTCGGCTTTCGCAGAACGATTCCGATCCGCGACCGGCGAGACTCCGATGCAGAACCTGACTCGCTACCGCCTCTCGCAGGCAGCCAACTACCTGCTGAACAGCGACGCCGCTGTGGGCGAGATCGCCCGACGGACCGGCTACGACTCTGATGCCTCGATCAGCAAAGCCTTCCGGCGCCGTTACGGCATCTCGCCTGGCGCTTACAGAAAGACGGCCGGCAAAGACGCAATGGCGGGTTGATTGACGCCGCGGGCCGAGCTTCCCTGCCCGGCGCGAAGAGGTGTTCGGTACTTAGGTCGCCTCGTTAGGGTTAGGCGGCCCATCTGAACTCGTGGATCACCCCACCAAGCCGGTCCCGGCGCACCATCAGCCCCGGGGCGCGGCACGCGAAGCTGGCGCTGACCGTGCGGATTGCGGAGCGGGTCCCGGCGAGCCGAGCCGAGCGGCCCGGGACTCCAGGTAGCGCCGCTCCGGGAGGCTCGTCGCGCGCCGAGCGGCCAGTCGGTACGCGTGCCGGGCGGCCGGGGCATCGCCCGCCATGTCCAGCAGGCGCGCCCGGACTGCCTCGAGGTAGTGGTGCCGGGCCAGGCGGTCGTCCCCGTCCATCGTGGCCAGCAGCTCCAGCCCGGCCTTCGGCCCGCGCACCATCGCCACCGCCACAGCGCGGTTGAGCGTGAAGACGGGGCTCGGCGCGATCCGCTCCAGGAGCTCGTACAGCGCGACGATCTCCCGCCAGTCCGTGTCTTCGGCCCGGCGCGCCTCAGCGTGCACCGCCGCGATCGCCGCCTGCAGCTGGTAGGGCCCGAGCGATCCCCTGGCCAGCGTGCACGCGATGAGGGCGACCCCGTTGTCGATGGCCGCCCGATCCCACAACCCGCGGTCCTGGTCCGCGAGCAGCACGAGGCTGCCGTCCGGCGCGGTCCTGGCCGCGCGCCGGGCGTTCGTGAGCAGCATGAGCGCCAGCAGCCCGGCGACCTCGCCGTTGGATGGGACCAGACGGTGCACGAGGCGCGTGATCCGGATCGCCTCGTCTGCGAGCTCGGTCCGCTGGAGGTGCGGGCCGGACGTGGCCGTGTACCCCTCGTTGAAGATGAGATAGAGCACGTGGAGGACAACGCGCATCCGATCCGCCCGCCGTGCCTCCGGCGGCATCTCGAACGAGATGCCGCCAGCCCTGATGGTCTGCTTGGCGCGGCTGATGCGCTGGGCCATGGTCGCCTCCGGCACCAGGAAGGCGTGGGCGATCTGGGCGGTCGTCAGGCCGCCCACGGCCCGGAGGGCGAGCGCGATCTGCGAGGTCGGCGTGAGCGCCGGATGACAGCAGAGGAACAGCAGTGTCAACGTATCGTCGTGCTCGGGCGGCCGGTCCTCTTCCGGGCCCGGCACACTGGACCGGTCGGACGCCTCGAGACGCGCGACCGTCTCCTCGCGCCGGCGCCGCGCCCGCTCGTTACGCACCTCGTCGATCAGGCGGCGGCGCGCGACAGCGATCAGCCAGGTGCGCGGGTGTTCCGGGACGCCCTCGGCGGGCCACCGGGTGGCGGCCGCCAGGAGGGCCTCCTGGACCGCGTCCTCGCACGCGTCGAAGCGGTCGTGCTGCCGGGCGAGGCTGCCGAGCACCTGCGGCGCGAGCTCACGCAGCAGGTGCTCAACCTCGGGCTGGGACGTCACCCGTCCGTGGCGCCGGTGTCCATGATCGGCCGTACCTCCAGGGGACAGAACCGCGCGCTGGGCCAGCGGACGGCGATCTCGGTAGCACGCTCGATGGACTCGCAGTCCACCACCAGGTAGCCGCCGAAGTGCTCCTTGGCCTCGGCGAGCGGCCCATCGGTGACGACCGGAACGCCGTTCTGCGCCCGCACCGTCCTGGTGTTGGGCGGGTCAGCGAGCGCTTCTGTGCTGACCAGCTCGCCGGACTCCCTCAGCTCGTTCATGAGCGCTTCCATCTCGGCCATCAGCGACTTGCCCTCGTTGCTGAAGAAAAGCTCGCGCGTCTCGGGGTTGTCGTAGATCATCAGTAAATACTTCATCTCGAGAGCACCTCGTGGAGCTTGACGGCGAAGGCCTCCGCCCGGTTGCCGAAGCCGCCGTGGTCGCCGGGGAACACCGCGGCCCGCGTTCCCAGCCGTTCGGCGACCCCGAGGGCCGCGCGGTACGGCGGCTCACCCTCGGACGCCTCGCCGACGGCCGGCACGATGCACACATTGGATGCCTGCAGCGCGGCGAAGTCGGGGACGTACGTATTGAACGGCGGCACCTCGTAGCCGATGAAGAACTCCATGTTCCTCTGGAGGCGGGCCATCATGGCCATCGTCTCGGGGTCAGGCTCCCCCTGTGGCGCCTCCTGGCCTCCCGGCATCCGTCCCTCTGTGTCGGGCGTCGCGTCGCCGCTCGAGGCGAACGCCGCGCCCAGGGCCTGCATTGCCGCCCCGGCCCCCTCCCTGCTGAACGTGTCTTCCACGTTCCGGATGGCGGCGCGCCAGTAGTCGCGGTCCGGCAGCAGCTCGAACAGCGGCGGCTCGTGGGCGACCAGCGTGCGCACCTGCTCGGGATGGCGGGCGGCCAGCTCAAGCCCGATCATCGCGCCGGAGCTGTTGCCGAAGACGTGCGCCGGCTCGCCGGTCGTGACGCCGACGGCCGCCAGCACGCGGTGGGCGTCGTCGCCGTGGACCTCGATGCGCTGCGGCGAGGGCGGCCCGTCCAGCGGGCTGCGCGAGTTCCCCCGCCGGTCGTACGTCACCACCGTGTACCGGTCGGCGAGGCGCTCGGCGAGGGCTGCATAGCCGGCGGCGTCGTAGACGCCGCCGCAGATCAGCAGCAGCACGGGGCCGGAGCCGCGGACCTCGTAGTACAGGGTCGCGCCCGGCACCCTCAGCGTGTTCGACTTCGTGGCTTGCATGGGTCGTCGTCTCCTTGCGAACGTGTGGGCCGTTACCGAGGGGACGGAGCCGCCGACCCGTTCTCGACACCCGACTCGAACATCGTCGTCCTGCGGCCACGGTCGATCTGCTGATGCCAATTCTGACGCGAGTTGACTTGAGCGGGGGCTAACGCCACCCGCCCTCGAACCCACAAAGTTGAGGCGATCGAGGCTCTCTAAGCAGGCCGAACGCAGGTGAAAGTGATCCTCTCCCAAAATCTCTATCTAGATAGAATTACTACGATGAGGCATCCGAGAAGGCTCTCCCCCCAGACGGTGGCGGTGCTCCTCGCTCTTGCCGATCAGGCGTCGCGGTGGAGCCACGGCTACGACCTGTGCCGTCGGCTCGGACTCAAGGCTGGCACCGTATACCCGATCCTGATGCGGCTGGCCGAGCGCGGCCACCTCGAGACCTCCTGGGAGCAGCCGGACGTGGTGCGGGGCCGCCCGGCGCGACACCTCTACAGGCTCTCCCTCGACGGCGCGAAGCTTGCAAAGGAGCTGCAACGGACCGACCGCGGCCGAGCCGCATTCTTGGCGAGGGCAGTAGTGTGACGTCGCGGCGCTGCGGATGGCTCCTTGGCGCTGCCATGCTGGCCGCCTTGGCGGCGGTGTTCGCGTGGATTGCTGTCGCGGCCCCGCAGAGCGCTGCGACCGCGGCGCAGGTCGTCTCGAAGGTCGTCGACTTCACCCTGTTCATCGGCGCACCGCTCGCCGCAGGCACTGTCCTGCTCATCCGGCGCCTCAAGGCTGCGACCCGGGGACGCCTCGGTGCCGAACGACTGCTCGGACTGGCGACGGCTGGCCTCCCTCCCGCGAGGCAGGAGTGGGGAACGGCGATGCGGGCCGAGCTCCTGAGCATCGACGACCCATCGGCCCGCCGGGCCTTCGCCCGCAGTGCCGCCTTTGCGGCCCTCCGCATCGGCCATGCCCGCCCACTGGCGATCGCCGGGACGACGGGCCTGCTCGCGGCGGCCGGGACACTCGCAGTCTCCCGGCTTCTGCTGGCGGTCGACAAGCCCATCGGGATCGGGATCTACACGATGTTTGCTCCGGTGCTCCTCCTGTTCGCCGCGGCCCTCCTCGGCGCGGCGACGCGACGGTCGTTCCGGTCGGGCCTTGAGGCCGGCGTCGTCGCCTTGTTCGTCGCACTCGTCGGGGTGTTCGCGGTGATGGCGGTTGAGGCGGTCACCTGGGCCGAGCACTACGGGGTCTACGTCTTCGACGGCGACAGGCCTTCAACCGGCCATCTCGGCCCCGGAGGTGCTGTAGGCGATGCTCTCTCGCCGTTCTTCATCGGGCTGCACCTCGTGCTGTGGGTGCCATGGCCGGTCCTCGGCGCCGCGCTCGGCGCTGCCGTCCGCCATCGGCACCCGGCCGACGGCGCGGCGGCAAGACAAGGCAGCTCGAGGTCCTGAACGTCAAGCTTCTCCGCAATCGAGGGTGCGGTGCAAACATCTTGCTTCACGACGATCACGTCCAGGTTAGTGGACGATACCGTTCACTAAGTAATATCATGACTTCATTGTGGACGCAAGCGTCCTCTATACTGTGCGACTGCGATGGACGGAAGTTCGTCAGGAACCCTCCAGGCTCACCCGCCGGCGAGCCTCGGCGATCGACCGAAGCGGCGCCGAGGCGCTCGGCTCGAACTGGCGATCAGTCGGGCCGTCCTGGAGGAGCTTGCGACGGTTGGCTTCGGCGGCCTCACCTTCGAAGGAGTGGCCCACCGCGCCAAAACCGGTAAGTCGGCTCTCTACCGGCGCTGGCCAACCAAGACCGACCTGGTGATCGAGAGCATCCTCGAGAACCTGCCGAATCCCCAGGAAGCGCCGGGAACTGGCTCATTGCGCGAAGACCTGTTGAGCTTCCTTGGTGACGTGGCGGCTGGTCTGATGGGCCCGGTTGGCATTGCAATGCGCGTTCTGTTCGCCGAAGCGGCCGGCGATTCTCGGCTCCGTAGCGCGATTCGAGAGAGGATCATCGAACCTCGCCGGAAAGCACTGACCGGCATCATCGCTGAAGCCTGCCGGCGGGGGGAGGTGCGGGAGGACGCGCTTATACCTGAGACTGCCGAGGTCGGGCCTGCTCTCCTCGTGCAACGATTCCTCGAAAAAGGGGGCTCCGCGATTTCCCGTCAGGTGGTTGTCAGAATCGTCGATAAGGTTCTGCTGCCACTCCTGGCCTCAGATCGATCGTGATTGTCAGCCTGGCCTGGCGATCGCCAAGGGTATCAGGGCCGGGCAGTATGAAGCTCGCCGTGACGCACTTCACTGTCTTCGCCTGGCGTGACCAGCAGTTGCGGCTCTCTGTTTGGCCCAGTCACCTGCCGGAGCACGCGAGGCTTTAATCGCTTTGCAGCCGACTGTGCTCATTGTCGGGGCGGGTCCAAGTGGTCTCGTCCTGGCAAATATCCTGGCCGCCGCAGGGGTCGAATTCAGAATAATCGACAAGAAGACAGGGCCGGTCAGGGAGTCTCGCGCGGCCATAATCCATGTCCGGAGCCTTGAACTCCTCGACAAGCTCAACATCGCTGACCCTGTTGTGCACCAGGGCATCAAGACGAACCGCGTCGAGGTCTACTCACTCGGGCGTCCGTCTGCTGAGTTCGCCCTTGTTCCAAACCGTTATCAGAGCCGGACCCCGTTTCCGTACGCACTACTCCTCGGCCAGCATCGAACCGAAGAGTTGCTGGTGGACGGCCTGGGCGACCGGAACGTGGAATGGGAGACCGAGCTGATCGCTTTAGCGGATCACAACTCGATCGTCGCAGCAACCGTCCGGCGACCTGGTGGATCCATTGAAACGATCGGAGCCAGGTGGGTAGTCGGAGCCGACGGAGCAACGAGCGTAGTCCGGCACACCCAGGGTAATCGTTTCATTGGAAAGACCTACGAATTGACCGGACTCCTGGCTGATGTAGATATTTCCCTACCAAGCGGGTCGACCTTGCCATGGGGTGCGCTGCGGCTGAACCTTACGCGTGGCGGATTCGTTGGCATGGCCTATCTAGGCGATGGCCTGTGCCGACTATTTGGAGCGGTACCGCCTGAACTGGCCATGCATGACAAAACGACTGCAATATCTCACGAGGCTTACGCCACCGTGGGCCTTGACAGTTTGCAATGTTGGTTCGACGACTATTTCTTCGTCAAGGCAGCACTGAAGCGGGCTGAATGGACGGCGCTGTATCGCATCCACAGTCGGATTGCTGAGCGCTTTCGGATCGGAAACGTCTTTCTGGTGGGCGACGCAGCTCATATTCACAGCCCGGCCGGCGGCCAAGGCATGAATCTAGGGATCGGAGACGCCTTCAACCTCGGCTGGAAAATGTCCTTGGTGGCCAGGGGTTTGGCTCATGAACGGCTCCTCGACTCCTACGAGGAAGAACGGTACCCCATCGCACAAGCCATTCTTCGCAACGTGGATCGCGGGTTCGCTGTCGAAGCCACCAAAGGAAGTACCGGCACGTGGGTAAGGGACCATCTTGCGACTCGGCTGGTTGGGCCACTTATGTACAGCCATTGGTTTCAGGGTCTCGTCTTCAAGCTGTTCTCGCAAACCTGGATAACGTATAGGCGAAGCTCAACCGTAGGTGGCGATCTCAGGCTAGGGATGGGCCTGGCTCCAGGCGACCGAGCCCCATATGGCACATTCGAACACTCGGGCGGAGAGACGACAAGCACCTTTGATGTGTTCGCAGGCCCCGAACATTGCTTTCTGCTGTTCGAGGGATCGGAGCCAGATGAAAACCTGCCCGCCGTCCGCCAGGGACTTGACGAGTTAGCTGCTCAGTATGCAATCGGGCCACGCCTCCAGCTTGTGGCCTGGCCCGAGCGAAAGCTGCGCCACCTCTATGGTGTGACTAAGCCGTCGACCGTCATGTTGATTCGGCCCGACGGTCATCTCGAATATGTCGGGTCAGCACTCGACCTTGATCGATTGACGAACCATTTTGACCGTTACTACCTCAGACGACCGGCATGACCCAGCCTGCCATGGGCAAGTGTTCCTGTATACCCGCTGCGTCAACTCGATCAGCGGCTCCGTGACCCGCCTTGCGTAGAGTCCTCCTTCCTTAGCCCTCCTCCACGCTGTGGTCCGCTTCCTCCTCAACGCCCTACAGCCGGTCTGAGATCCGGGCTTCGAGCCGAGGTTCTCGCTCTTAGGCACCAGCTCCGTGTCCTCCAGCGTCAGGTTCGTCGCACCCGCTGGCAGCCGACGCACCGTCTGTCTTGAGCGCCCTCAGCCGGCTCATGCCCAGGGCCTGCTGGTCGTCTCTGCTCCCTGAGCAGGTGGGCAGAAGTTCTGTTCGAAACTCGCCGACCGCCAGGCTGGCTCCTCTGCGTCCGGTCGCAGCCAGGCGCCGCGGCGGTCATCGACCGCGGAGGGTTGCGACGACCGGCGCAAACTCATCGACCCGGTCCGACCGAATCGATACGTACGAGATCCCCGTGGCCTCGCGTACCGCCTCCAGGTGCTCGACCACTTGCTGCACGGTCCCTGCCAGCACGAACACCGAGCGGTCCAGCCGGTTGGCGTCGACACCGGCGACCCTGGCAGCGGCGTCCACCGCCTGGCGGCGGTTGGCACCGACCGCCCACACGTCCGGGTTCAGGTGCAGCTCCACGTCGGGCGACTGCGCCGCCTCGCGCACTAGCCGTGCCTTCTCGGACAGGGCCGACAAGGACCACGTCGACGGGTCCATGGTGGCCGGCCCTGAGTCGAAGCCGACGATGTCCGCCTCTTCCGCAGCCATGCGCAGCAAGCGCGGACCCGTTCCGCCGACCATGAGCGGCGGATGGGGTCGCTGCATGGGCGCCGGGACGCCGGTCAGCCCCGTCACAGTCCAGTGTCGGCCGGCGATCGTGGCTGGCTCGTCCCCGAAGAGCAGCTTCAGAACCTGGAGCGATTCGCGCAGCCGTTCGACGCGGATCCGGCCCGCGTCGTACGGGATGCCGGACCGCTGGTAGTCCAGCGGCAGCCAGCCCGCGCCGATCCCCAGTTCCAGCCGCCCGCCGCTCAGGAAGTCGAGCGTCGCGGCCTCCTTGGCGAGCACGGCGGGGTGCCGGAAGTCGTTGTTCAGCAGCAGCGTGGCCAGGCGCAGCCTCGATGTGCAGGTGGCCACGAGTTGCAGGATCAAGAGCGGCGCGTATGCGATCGCGAAGTGGTCCGACACTCCGAACGTGTCGTAGCCGAGAGCCTCGGCGCGGAGGGCCAGTTCGCACCACTCCTTGGCGTTACGAGCTTGCCCACCAGTGGCGCGGCACGCGAAGCG
>Ga0126383_10000725_pt1 | contig 18994 bp, 38 predicted proteins | sample PanSoiMetPlot_35_FD_96882 | JGI IMG/M metagenome (GOLD analysis project Ga0126383, IMG submission 96882) | Tropical forest soil microbial communities from Panama - MetaG Plot_35 | ecosystem: Environmental > Terrestrial > Soil > Tropical forest > Bulk soil | place: Panama | collected 2016-02-17
GCGCCTCTACAGAGCCAGCCGCGCCGCGCCCCTACAAACCGGATCGTCGCTCGCCCCTGCGGGGCCATGCGGGTCTGCCATTTCAAGCCATCGCTTGCGCTTTGCTCGCGCCGTCGTCATAAGAAGCTAACCACGCGAGACCAAGCGGACTTTCGATAGGCCAAGGCGACTCGCGCGCCATGCCAGACTTGCCCGCCACAAGCCCACGCGATCGCGCCTCATACATGCGATCCTCATCCGTCAAATCGCCAATCTCTTCGAACAAGTCCAACTGCGAGTAGACCGGCAATCGAAGGAATCGCGCATACAAGATTGTGTCGTTTAAGCGGGTCTTAAGTTCCACTTGCGTGTAGGTAGTCAAAGTGCGCATCGCATCGAACACCTTGAGGTGCAGACCGCGACCTTTCCAAGATTTGCGCGCTTCACGAAGTTGACCAACGATCGAATTCTTTTGCCGCTCGAGCGATTCAATTTCTCGCTTGGCTTCAAAAAATTGATCCTCCGTCAAGCCCGCACTGTTGTGGCCAATCGTGGCTTCGCCACCATTGCCAGAGTCCTTTTTCTTTCCACGCGGCATCTTCCTGCTCCTTTGATCAAGCCGCCTCTTTTTCCTCGAGCCCACGATGCAATCGCTCGTAAAGACTCATTGTCATAGAGCGAGTCTGATCAATCGCTTCCTGCTCGCCGCTTTGAAGCGCCTCGAGCCGTTCCATCAATTGCGGGTAAAGTCGATTGTCCTTAACGATCTGCTTGCAGACCGTTTGCGGCGTAATCTTCAGTTTCGCCGCAACTGCCTGCACCCGCTGCACCGTCAAGGCGATCAAGTCCAATTCACTAGGGCGCATTGATGACTCGCTGCTTAGCACCGAGTCGGAAATTTCACACAATTTCCGCCTTAACGTCAAGTTAACCACGCGGAGAATTCCGCCTTTATTTTCAGTCGGAAATTTGCTTATTTTGTCCGTTGCAATCAAAACTAGAGAAGAGAGATGCGAACACCCAAAACATTGCTGCAAGACCGCCTATTAACGGCGATGGAGCGCAAGGGCATGTCGAAAACCGCTCTTGCCTTGGCAATCGGCAAGGATCGCAATTACATTCGCGATTTTTATTCAGGCAAAAAGAAATCGCTAAGCGCCGATGCCATCTCCCTATCGGCTGGCGTGCTCGACACGACTCCCGATTGGCTGCAAGGGCACCAATCAGACGGCGTGCGAAGCACTCTGGCGCGCACTATTCCGCTTTATGGCGCACAATTCATCGATAGCGATGGCCGGTTTACCTTCGAACACGTCGCTGATGTGCTCTGCCCGCCGCAGCTAGTTCGAGTCGCCAAGCCATATGCCGTTAGCGTGTCTGGCGACACCATGGCGCCACGCTACAAGCCCGGCATGACCGTGATCTTAAATCCTGCTCGAGTGGCGAAGCCAGATGATGACGTAATCATTATGATGGCCGATGGCGAAGACAGTCCGCACTATGGCTACCTCAAAGAAGTCGTCGCCATCACGGACGACAAGGTGACACTGCGGCAACTCAACCCCGAAAAGCGCATGACCATTGCACGCGAGCGCATCAGCGCCATGCACGTGGTCAATTTCATCGAAAGATAGAAACTTGCCTTGCGTGAAATCTTCGCGCGATTTCTGAGCGAACGGCGTGAAGCGCTCGCAGAAAATTTATTTTTTGCCTAGAAAGGTAGACTCCCAAATAAAAAATCTTTCCCGAGCACAATGTTGTTTGTGTTTTCCCAAGCCTCTCTTTCGGTGCTAGTGCCCCTTGACGGGGCACTAGCAAAAATTCTTATTTAGTGACTACACGCGCGAAGACCCTAGAGCGCCGAAGCGCTCTTTACCGCCATCTAGGGCGCCGCTAGGCGCATGCTAGAATGCCTCGCCAGATCAATGGCGAAGGCACTGAGCCGCTTTGCCTGCTTGACCGCAGAAAGGCACGGGCCGTGCTCTCGAGGCGATACCCGTTGGCGCTATTGCCTTCCCCGCCCATTGCGCCATTCCATCCAAGACGCTGGCGGGCTGGTCGCGTATGACCAGCGTCTTGCAAATTTCAAAATTGCGTGCTAAATGATTCAGCCATAGCGCTGTTGAGTGCAGGCATCGGACTGGTCGCGCTTTCGGGTGCCCCCGCTCAAAGCAAACCCCCGTCGAATAGAGTCGGCGGGGGTTTTTCTTTTTCAACATGGCTTTAGCCCGAATCGTTCAGCACTCCCTTAGTGTCGCCTAGGGGACGGAAGTTGTCAACGGAAACTCTGCGGAAAATTCCGCACAAGACCATTGATTTCTGACTCAAAAACGGCTTATGATTTTTCATCACCAAGCCGGAGTCTCGCATGCTCGAGCGCTCAGAGCCAACCATCACTATGCCCGCATGCATTCCTGATGGCGTTTACTTCAATCTCGAGGCCGATAAGTACCATGCAGACCCCGCGCTCGGATCAACCGACATGGGCTCGCTGCTGAAACACCCCGCCGACTACTGGTGGACTTCTTGGATGAACCCGCAGCACCAGCGCATCGAAACCGATTACACCGCATGGGGCACCGCCTTTCATGCGCTCATCGTCGAAGGCGAAAGCGCCTTTGATGCACGCTACTATCGCGGACCATCCAAGGCAGACTTCCCCGACGTGCTGGTGCTGGTTGATGACCTTAAAAAATGGCTTCGCCTTCATGGCTATGCCATCACCGGAAATAAAGAAACGCTAGAAAAACGCGTGCTCGAAGCAGACCCCAACGCACCCGTTTGGACTGAAATTGAACGCAAGGCACAAGTGCGAGCCGAAGGCCGCGTTGTGCTCGAGCCGAAAGTTTATGATGAAATCGTGCTTTCAAGCGCATTCATCACCAAAAATCCGCATTGTGCCAAGGCGTTCACTAACGGATATCCCGAGGTATCAGTTTTTTGGACCATTGGCGAAATGTACGTTGATGGCTTCGGACCGTGGCCCGTGCGCTGCAAATGCAGAATAGATTTTTTGAAATACCGAGCCGTCGTTGACTTGAAGTCGATACGAAATTGGAAAATGAAGGAATTTGATATTGCAATCAACGATGCAATTTCTTGGCAAGGCTACGACGTGCAAGCCGCACATTACTGCAACGGGCGCGAGCGCATCCCTGATCTGATCAAGGCAGGCAAGGTGTTCGGCAACGTCGAAAAGGCTTGGCTTGCACGCTTTTTAGAATTGTCTAAAGAGCAATACTTTTTCACGTGGATTTTCTATCAGGCAGAGGGCGCCCCCATATCTCGAGGCGTCGATTGGCACCCCAAGGCAGACTATCACCTCGCAGCCGTCGCGGATATCAATCGCGCGCTCGAGCGCTATAGGCGCTATATGTCTGTTTTCGGAATAACGCAGTGGGTTGATGTTTCCGAGCGGCGCATGTTAACGACCGAAGACATTAGAAGCAGACTCGCAATGATTGTTTGAAATGGCAGTAACGGCATGCACTGAACGAGCAAGGCACTGCAATGGCATGGCACGGCACGATAAAACGAATCGAAGACTCGATTGGCCGAGCCGTCGAATGGGTTTGGCGGTGGCTGCCCGATCGTTGCCAGATGCCCGATTGCAAACGCAAAGGCATTCGGGGCAATGAAGTCATGTTTGGACAAATGCGGATGTGTCGCGATTGCCACGAAAAACTAACTCGCAAGCGCTGGCAAAAAATGTGGGAAAAGCCTTTTGATCATCGCGACCTAATATAGCGCATGGGCAGCAATGGCAGGCACGTCTTGGAATGTCTTGGCTTGGAATGCAGCGAACGGGCAGAGGCTTGCATAGGCTCGCGCGGACTCACGCTTGCTAACCTTGGAAAGGAGGGAAGCAATGGCCAAAACGGACGACGACAACAAGTCGCGCCAGCACTTGACCGTAGTACCGAACATGATGCCAACCGCTGGCGGCGGTCTAAGTTTTCTGCCGCGATCATATGGCGAAGTTAGGCTGCTGGCCACCGATCTTGCAGCAAGCGGCGCTGGCGTGCGCAAAGAGTTTCGCAACAATGTTCCGCTCTGTGTTGTCGTTGTGATGGATGCACTGCATTGGGGCATGCTGCCAACATCAGTAATCAGAAAATCTTATTGCGTGCAAGATACCGTTTGCTACGAAGCACAGCTAATTCACGCGGTAATCAACACGCGCGCCGGTCTACTTGATGACCTTGAGGTGACTTACGAAGGCGAAGGCCCAACACGTCGATGCACCGTTGTCGGCACACTCAATCGCGGCAAGCGCAAACCGCGATCGTACATAAGCCCGATGGTCAAAGACATAAGAGTCAAGAATTCGCCCCTATGGCAATCCGACCTTGACCAACAATTGCACTATTTCTCGGTTAGGAATTGGGCACGCAAGTGGTGCCCGGAAGTGATTCTTGGTGTCTACACCAAAGACGAAATCGAATCGGGCGAAATCACTACCGAGGATCGCGCCGCCGCCATCGAGCACCAAGCCGCAATGATCGATGTATTGGACGATGAAGGCGAGCTAGACCCCAATGCGCCCCCGCCTTCGGCGCCGCTTGTGCATCGCTATAGCTATGCGCTCGAGTCTTGTCGCAACGAAGCCGAGATTATGGCCGTTCAATACAAGTTCCAACCGGAAATCGAGTCCAGCGATGAAGCCACCAAGCCACCATTGCGCGAATTGCTCAAAGCGCATCTAAGACGTGTTAGGGCCGAATTGCCCTATAACGAAGTAATGGAGTTTTCCGCCGCGTTCCGTGAAGTGTCGAAAGAGTCAACCGATGATAACGCCGATAGCGCTAAACGAGTTTCGAGCGATGCTGAAAGCCATGGCGAACCTAGACCGGATTGATTTGGCGGACTTCGGACTCTTCCGGCCCGGTACCGAGTGGCAATATGCATCGGGCTCGGTTGATTATGAGTGGAATCGCTTTCGCGAAGACCCGTGCGCTTACATCATCAACGCAACCGAAGACGATGCCGAGCGCATCTTTATGGCCATCATCGCAAAGGCGAAGGTGTGACCATGCGCCAACGTGAGCCGCGAGCAAAATCAGCCAAGCACCTCGCGTTTATTCGATCATTGCCATGCATCGCGTGCGCTCGTGACCCATGCGGCGAAGCCGCGCACGTGCGACACAACTTTGGCATCGGTGGCGAGCGCCAATTTGGCAAAGCCGAGAGGCCGCACGATAGCAGATGCGTGCCGCTCTGCGGCTGGTGTCATCGTGAGAATCGCGACTCACAGCACCATGTTGGCGAAGTCGAGTTTTGGACGCAGCGCACTATTAACCCGATCTTGCTTGCGTCTGCTCTTTGGTCAAATCGCGACAGCTACGAGGTAGCGCGCGAAATTGTGCTGCGATCGCGTGGCGGATTGCGCTGATGAAAAACAACTTCGATATAATGCGCGAGCAAGCCGCCATGATCACGCGGCTAAAATCTCTTCTGATCGAAGCGGCGATGATCGTTGACGGCTACGGGCACCATGATTTAGCGCGGCGCATATATCGCGCGCTTGACTGGACTCAACCATGATAACCATCGTTGTGCACGAACACGGCCAACCCTTTCAGGTTTATGAGGTAAGCAAGGATGATATCGTTGAATGGAAAACGGTAAAAGGCATTCGACGTGGACGCGTACTGATCGCCACCGAATCGGATGCCGCAGGCAAGCGCTCGAGGCCGATCATTGCGCAACTCATCGATGGAGACAATAAACCATGCGGCAACAATTTCGGCCTTGGCCGTTTCTCAATTTGCGCCGTTTACGATCCAAAGGGGCAACGAAAGAAGCCCATGAAATGAGCCGCAATGCGGCTAAAACAGGGAGCAAGACCATGCAATATAAGATTTCCGCCATTGTAAACTTGAGCGAACTAGGCAGCGCCATCCAAGCGCTTGCGCAATTCACCGAGCAGGCGCCCGACATCGAAAAAATCGAACAATTTAGTACCTATGTAGCGGTTGAAAAGCGAACACGGGCACCGCGCAACGGTCCGATCATGCATGAAACGCGCGGCGGCAAGGCGATTCTCGCCAGCGTCGCCAACGCGGCACCGGGCACCATCTTTACTACGGCAGAGCTAGGCGAAGCGCTCGCCACCACCGGACTCAAGAAGGCATCGGCATCCTCGATCGCGTCCGGGCTGGTGCGCGAAGGCAAGCTAAGCAAGATTTCCAAAGGAAGGTTCCAGATGCCGAAGGAGCAGCCAAATGAGTCTATCGCTTAACCGCGCACAACTGATCGGCCACCTTGGGCGCGACCCCGACATCCGACATACTCAAGACGGGCGCCCCATTGCCAATTTTTCGCTCGCCACATCAGAACGGTGGACCGATAAGCAATCAGGCGAGAAAAAAGAGCGCACCGAATGGCATAACGTTGTCGTCTTCAATGAGTCGCTTGTCAAAGTCATCGAACAGCACGCAAAAAAAGGCAGCAAGATTTTTGTCGAAGGCGCCCTAAGCACTCGCAAGTGGACCGATCAGGAAGGGCGCGAGCGCTATACGACCGAAGTCGTCTTGCGCCAATTCAACGGCGCACTAATCCTGCTCGGCACTGGGCGAGCAGCACCCGACGAAAACAGCTATGGCACGACAAAAACCGTGCAACAACAAAGCGCTAAGGACTCGCTTGATGATGAAATTCCGTTTTGACCCCTAGGCGGAAAAATCCTATTGACAGTGGGATTTTTCCGCATGTAGGGTTAGCCATCGTCAACCTTTCTGTGCAAAGGAGAAGCACGATGGCTAAGACCCCAAGCAAGACAGCGCCGAAAATCGCTCGCGTCGAAGAGCAAGAGCCACAAGACGGCACTGCCGTCATGCGCACTAGGGGCGGAATTCTCACCATTCCGCGCATCCGATCAGAAATCCTCACTACTCTGATTATCGGCACCGCCCCGCTAATCACTCACAAGTTTAGCGAAAAAATGCGGAAAAAAATCCTCGATCGACACATGGGCGAGGCAGACGAAGGCAGAGAGCCGAAAGACCCGGTTGCCAATTACGAAGCCGCTCGTTACCGCCTAAGCGACGGCAGCGACGGAATCCCAGCGGGCGGGATCAAAGCTTGCATCGTTGATGGCACCGGCCGCGATTGCGGCATTCCTACCACGAAAGCCAAGGGCGCATTCAGAGTCGCCGCTGATGATCCATCATCGAACCTTTGCCGAATCCTTTCACCAAATCCGCCGAGAATGCGCGAAGACGTTGTGCGCAATGATTCGGGAGTTGTTGATATTCGGCACCGGCCCGAGTATTGGCCTTGGTGTTGCGTTCTGAAAGTTCAATTTTTGCCGCAATATGCGAGTTTTAAGCGAGTATTGCAAGCAATCCAAATGGCTGGTTTTCGAGTCGGACTCTGCGAATGGCGCCCGTCTTCACCAAAATCAAAATCGGGCGCATATGGAACATTTCGAATCGCTTCATCAAGCGAGGCCGAAGCTTTCGAAGTCGGAACACTTTGGGAAGTCTTAGCAAGACAGCAAGACGCCTTCGATGAACGCGAAGCGGCGTGAAACGCAGGGGCTTGGGTTGTTGCCGCCAGCGACGGCCCGGCCCGCATCGCAAGTGGGGCAATGTTTCGAGTCGTTTCGCAAAGCATCGGCAGTAACGCACAGCGAGGCATCGTCTTTGAATGTATTGGCATGTCCGGTATCGCATCGGCAGCACCGCACGGGCATGGCGGGCACCGCATCGATCGGCAACGCATCGTTTCGACGCGGCAGCATTGCGTGGGATAGTTCCGCAGTGTCGCGCCTCAACTCGGAACGCAAGGAAGCGGCAGATGTGCATCGACACCATTAGCATAGGCTGGCTTTGTTCGGCATCGGCCGAAGCGCTCTGCCGAGTTACGTTAGGCAAAGGTCCGCAAGGATCGGGCACGGTTGCGTAATGGCTTGCACAGCAATGGCAGACGCGGCAAGGCGAGCGATGCACAGTCAACTTGCGCGCTCGCGGGCTTAAGCACTGGCACGGCAGCACCGGCATGCACCGGCACACAAGGCAGCGCCGCGCACGGGCTCACTTGGGCGGGCACTGTATAGCAAAGCATCGGCAGCACAGCCGTGGCATGCACGGCACCGGCCCGGAAAGAAGCGGCGTGCAACGCACCGTAACGGCGCGGCAGCACCGGCTAGGCGTGAATTGTTCGGCCAAGCCGTGCACAATCACGCAAGGCAGTCGAGCGCACCGGCAGACGGGGTTAGCAGTGTTCGGCCGTGTCTCGCAACAAAAGGCCGAGTCCAGCAAGGGCAGCAAAGCAGCGCCGGGCGATGCCCTGCCCCGTTTTCTCGAGGCGAGCACCGCACGGGCAGCAATGGCGCGCACGGTACCGCAGCGCACGGCTTGGGCGGGTTCTGTATTGAACCGGATCGGTTGGGCAGCAATGGCGCGACAGGCAGAGTCAAGGCATCTAGAGCCGAGCACCGGCAGCACGGCAACGGTGTCGCTTGCAGGGCGCCGCACGGGCATTGGCTTGCACCGGCAGCAATGGAACGAAAGTGCAAAGGAAGGCACGGGCGCGATCGGCACCGGACCGGCAGCAATGGCAGGCGCCGCAGTGGATTGGCCCGCACGGCACCGGCACGGCAGTCTGGCATCGGACCGCAGCGAGCCGCAGTGCTATGCGACGGCGTGCACCGGCAGATGAGGCTTGTACCGGATAGGACTGCAACGGATGGCACCGGCAAGCTTTGCAAGGGCAGTCGCGCACAGAAGCGGAATGCACCGATGAGTAAAGCATGTGGCGAGCAAAGAAGCGGCAGAAATGGCGGGCTGCGGGCTGCACTGGCGGGCTCAGTGGTGGCCCCCAACGCAGAGGCACGCGAAGCGCACGGCCTAGGCGCGCACAGTAGTGGCAGACGTGTTTCGGCAAGTACAGCGAGGACTCGCAGCGGTTACCATCGCAGCGCTACGGCACGGCAGCAATGCTTTGTCTTGCATAGTCTCGAGGCGCAACGGATGGCAGGGGCAGAATAGCATCGCCACGCAAGGATTCGCATGGTCAAGCAAGTGTCGGGCGCGCATAGCATCGGCAAGGCAGACGGGCAATGGTAGGCACCGGAAAACATGGCACGGGCGCGGCTCGGCCCGCAACGGCCGCACGGCACTGCCCCGCTTGGGCGAGTCTGGTTATGGAGTGGCGAGCAGGGCCAGCACGGGCGGACAAAGCACCGGATTGGCCCGCACCGCAACGGCAGACACGCAACGTTCAGTACGGCATTGGCGCGCACAGCAATGCCGAAACGTGCCGCCCCCGTACTGGTCGGGCGAGTTGCGCCGTGGCAGCACGGCATCGACTTGCAGGGCAAGGGCACGATTCGAATCGGAATGAATCGGCAGTTTTGTCGCGTTGAGTCTGGTACAGCAGCGATGAGCAGAGGATTGTAGCGGCAGCCGAGCAACGGAAGGTGATGAAGTGGCGAGTCAGTTACAGCATAGACGGGCACAGCACCGGCAGCCGGGCACAGCAACGTATTGCACTGCGTCGCAAAGGCAGCCGAGCAAGGCGAAGCCTCGCATGCGTGCGCATCGCATCGCATCGGAATGGCAGCAGAGCACCGTAGCGTCGCACCGTGTCGCGCGGTGGCGGGAACGGCAAAGCAGGGGCAGCATCGTCATGTTGGGCACTGCAATTCATAGGCGCGAGTTGCCGAGCAACGGCAGCAATGCCGTGGTCGGGCGGGTTGTGCGAGGCATTGGCGAGCACTGCAAGGGCAGTCTGGTCTTGCATTGCCGAGCAAGGAGCGTGCATCGCAATGGTGCGGCAGCCGAGTCGGGGCGGGAAGTGTCGGGCAAAGGCACCGATCGGACTGGCGCGCACAGCCGTGGCCACCGCGTTGCGGTCGGCACGGCCCTGCAATGGAAAGGCGCGACCCGCAAGGGCTTGCCGTGGCAGTCTTAACACAAAGGAGTAAAACCATGCCCTATTATCGATGGAAAACCGGAAAACCGCAGCCTAAAATCGAAGCCGAAGTTTTCGGCCTTGTACTCGAGCAAATCGACCGCGACTTTGGCAACATCAAACCGCGCATGGTTGTTGATGTTGCCCGCGACCCCACTTCCGCGCTTCATCCTGTTTTTGATTGGGATAACGAATCAGCAAGCGAAAAATGGCGTCGCCATCACGCGCGTCAACTGATCGGCTCGCTTGTTACAATATCTGTCAATGTGGAACACGCGCACCCGCTCGAGGTGCGCGGATTCTTTAGCGTACAAGAAACGCCTAACTCGGCTCGAGCATATTTGCCAACTGCAAAAATAATGACAAACCGCGATCTAAAAGCTATGTTGCTAGGTGACGCTGCAAAAGAGCTAGATTCATTTCTGGTCAAATTTGCGGGCATCATCGCGGTTGGTTCACCCGCAGTTACACACGTGCACGAGGCGATCGATTCCATTCGTGATGAAATCGCACGGCTCGAGCAGCAAGCCGCAAGACGTGCGGCTTAGAAATGGAACAGAGTCGGCCCGGTATCGGTAGGCAAGTGCAGGCAACGTAACGCATCGGTTTTGCACAGCACAGTCGCGGCAGCAATGGGCCACACAATCGAATTGCTGCAATCACGAAGCAAGGAACGGGTTTCCGTTCCTTGCGGCTCTTGCCGCGCATGTTGTCGCGATGTTGTGATTTTGCTGCCAAACGAAGGCGACAACATTGCAGAGTATGAGCACGAAGTTTTGCCCGGCCCCGGCCCGAAATATGCCGTTGCGCTCAAAAGAAAACCAGACGGTTATTGCGTTTATTCAACGCCGCAAGGTTGCTCGATTTGGAATAGGGCGCCGTTTCTTTGTCGATTTTTTTCGTGCGTCTCTTTTTTTAGCTCGCGCACCCGTATCGAGCGGCGCGACCTAGTGAAAAAAGGACTCGCATCTGCCGAAGTCTTTAAAGCCGCACGCCGTCTGCTCGAGCACAAAGACCCGGGCTCAAATGACTAAGATTATATCCTTTGACCCGACGCCCAGCGGTCCGCTTGCCCCGGCCCGCGTTACCGCCGCCCTGTTCATTTCGTGGCTCGCCATTTCGTTAGGGCTAGATCGCACAGAGGCGACCCTACAGCCGTTTATCGACGCTCTGGCTAAGATGCTAGCCGTGCGCGACCGGCGCATCAGCGAACTAGCCCAACGCGCCCAAGAAGCCGAGCAACGCCTTGCCGCGCTCGAGCCCTTGCCCGGGCGCGAAATTACGCCTAATCTTAGCGAATGAGCGATTTCATCCTATTTGATAGACTTCGCTACCTCGATCGGCTCACCAAGGCGGGCATGCCCGAACAATTGGCCCGGGCACACGCCGAAGCGATCGATGAAGCCTTGCGCGAAAGCGTTGCCACCAAGCGAGATATTGAAGATTTGAAACGTGAATTTAAAATTGTAAGAAACGAAATTCAAATGGCCGTGCGGGATATGACGATTCGCATGGGCGCAATCGCCATTGCCCTGTTTGCCGCCTTGGCCAGCATCAAGTTTTTTACGCCCTAATGGCGAGTCAGTAATGTAGCCAGAGCGATCACCGCCCCGACGTTGATAACAGTCGAACTAAGTACAATTCCGATTATCCACTTGAGCAAATCCGCCTTCATTTCAAGCAAATCGGTCTTAGTGGCCATTCTTTGCTCAATCGAGTCCAGTCTTCCGGCAACATCAGCCGATGCGCGCACCGCCTCAATCAAGGCATCGGCTTGCGCCTCTGAGAAACCAGCCCCGCGCAAGCTTCGTGATATGGCTAAGGTGTCAATGCTCATTGCTCCATTGTACGCGACCCACGAACACCAACGCAAGGTGTTAACCAGCCGTTAACCATCCGGGGCAATAGGCGGAAATCTCCGCCGAATTCTGTTGCCAGCACTCCCGTGGCGGGCTAGTGTCCAATCAACAAATGAGCCACAGAGGACTCCAATGATCGCGACCCCGCAGACCGAAGCCGAATGGAAAGCCCGTTATCGTTGGATCACCAACGCTTATCGCGCCGGGCGCCTTTGGGCACAGCGCAATCCCTATGCCGAAATGGAGCAAATCGCGGCGCAAGTCTCGCGCTACGAGAAAAAGCATGGCCCCGAGGTCGCCCAATGCTTCCGCATTGCCGTATCACGCGAAAACTGGGAACCCACCGAGGGATCGGTTTTCTATCAGAACACCCGCAACGATTAAAGCCGCAGAGGATCAACGACAATGACCGGATGGAACATGCCCCCCGGATGCAATTACCGGGATATCGACGCCGCCCTTGGGCTCGATCAGCCGTGCGAAGTGTGCGGCAAGCTAGAAGAGGATTGCATCTGCCCCGAGTGCCCGGTTTGTCACGCTCACGGCGATCCGAAGTGCTACGAGCACCACGGATTAGTGCGAACAGAAGAGCAGATTGACAGCCTTGAGGAAATGCACGTCGACATCGAAGCCGACGCGAAAGCCGAAGCCGAGATGTGGAAACAAATCAAGCGCGATGAGGAAATGGCCAAATCGTATTGGGAGTCGTGCGATGAGTGATCAAGTTTTAATTTCGCGCGAATTGCTCGAGCAATTGCTTGGGTTCGCCGAATCCAACCTCCGTGATCTTGATGTGCGGCTGCAAACCGCCGCAATCAAAGCCGGGAAAAATCACGTGCAAAGCATCGTGAACCAAGCCCGGGCTCTGCTCGGCACAGAGTCGTGACATGGCCGATAATTGGGAAATGATGCAACTCAAAGAGGCCCGCAAGCGTGTCAAGCGGCGCTTTGGCGATGCCGCCTTGGGCTTGCTTAGCCAAGATATGCGCGCCGCTCTGGTCAAGGCCGAAGTGTTGTCAATCATCGCCGTTAGCGATGGCATGATGAGCAGGCTTTCCGCCGAACAAGCCGCCGACGCCGCCAAGCGCTTCGCCGCTCTGGCATCGCTCGGCGTGCGAGCAGCCGACCCCCTCGAGCCGATCGACAAGTTATTGGCACCGGAGGAGTCACCGGCATGACCATGCGAAAAGATACTTACCCGACGTGGCGCCGCATCAATGCTCGCCTGATCGTTAGCGCCGAAGAGCGCGACGGCACCCCCGACTTTTACATTGCGCGCGAAGATCGCGGACCGTACTGGCGCGTCAAGTGGCGTACCTCTGCCCATTGGGAAGGCTTTTACGAAAGCCCAGCCGAAGCCAAGCAGGCAATCGCCGAATCGCTGGCGTATGGCGCCAAATTCAGCCATTAACCGCTCATTAATCATCGACGCAACTTGGCGGAAAAATCCGCCTTTTTCGCTTGCCCCGGCCCGGTCTGCCTGATACACCATCATCAAGAAATGAAGCCACATCAGGACTTAGACCGATGAACACCCTTTTTACCCGATACGGCGCCGAACTAAAGCCGACACACACCACCGACAAGGGGCGCCCCTATGCGCTGGTTGCCCGCGCCTGCGGGCGCTGCGGTGGCGCCGGTGGCGCCGACAAGTGGGCGCACACTGGTTGGACGTGCTTTGATTGCGGCGGCAATGGCCAGCACCGCAACGGCCCCGAGCAAGTCAAGCTTTACACCGCCGAAGAGTTGGCCAAGCTTGATGCCGCCGCCGCCAAGCGTGCCGCCAAAAAGGCCGCCGAAGCCGCCGCTAAGGCCGAGCAAGCCCGCCTTGAAGCCGAAGCCCGCCGCGCGACGTTCATGCAGGCACATGGCGATCTGCTCGAGCGCTGCAAGCCTTATGTCGAGCGCTCTAGCTTCGTTGCCGATGTCTGCCGCAAGGCCAGCAAGCACGCCGAGTTGACCCCCGGTCAAGTCGATGCGCTTGAAGCGACCATTGCCAAGATCGCAGCCGAAGATGCCCGCAAGGCAGCAACCACTTACATTGGCCAGATTGGCCAGCGGTTGCGCGGCATCAAGGCAACCGTGCAGCGTGTCGTTACGCTCGAAAGCAACGGCCCTTACTCGCGGTTTTTCCATATCGTGACCCTGCGGACCGATGAAGGCCACACGCTTGTCGTGAAGTCTTCGCGCTTCTGCCCCGAGCAGGGCGAAGCCCTTACCCTTGACGGCACCGTTAAGGATCACTCGGTTTACAACGGCGAACGCCAGACCCAGCTAGAACGGGTCAAGGCGTAATTAACCAGCCCGGGCAATAGGCGGAAATTTCCGTTGCCCGGGCTCGAGCGCCATGCTAGACCAGCCGGAAGCCACGAAGGAACCACAATGCGCAACAACGCCAGAGCAATCCGCAAGATCATTCGCCACATTGAAAATGCGTGGGTGCGCGAATATTCAAATGGCACCATTGCGGCGGGTGCTGGTCATGGACTCGGCCCGGGCTACACCAGCGAAAGCGGCATGCGCGAAGTTAGGCAAGCGCTCGAGGCCGCAGGCTACCGTTGCGAGGCCAACGGCAAGCCGGGCACCGAAGGGCAATTCATCCTTGACGTATTCGCGCCGCTCGAGGAGTCCGCGCCCGCCCTTGATCACTTCCGCTTCGTTGACCATGGCAAATGGTCAAGCGAGAAATATGGGCGCATCGTTCAAGATCAGACGTTTATTGAACGGCAGCACGTCTTTAACGCTTGGCCCCCGGAAGCCGTTCATGCGAGCGATCTTTTGCGTGATCGCAACGGCAATGCCAGAAGCTTCCGCAGCGCCGAAACCGCCGCCCGGGCTCTGCTCGAGCACGTGAACGGGCGCACCGCATGATCTCGAGGGCACGGCCATGGCCGTTTACACGCTTAGCGAAGTCGCCGCCAAGCTTCACAAGGGACCGCGTTGGTTACAACGCTTCCTGCGAGGGCACACGCGCGACGCTCGAGGGCGCCCGTTGTTCCGAATGGCTGGGCGCACCAAGCTTTTCACCGATGAACACGTTGCAACGCTAATCGAGTCGCTGCCATGCCCATTACCATCAACCTCATCCGGCCGAGCAAAAAAAGACGTTCGCCGCACTATGCAGGGCGGTGGACGGACTCCAACGGACGCCATGAACGAAGCACGGGAGTTTCTAGCCGAGCGGAAGCGCAAAAGATCATCCGCGAGTGGGAAGCGGAATTCCAACGTGATCATCTTGAAGCCGCAAAAGCCGTAGGCAAGGGACCGCAGAAATTTTTCGCCGACGCTTGCGTGCACTATCTCAAGACCGGCGGCAATGATCGATTTATTGAGAAGCCGCAAGACATGCTTGGGCACATGCGCTTGCACGAAATCGATCAAGAAACGATCGATGCCATGGCAGCCGACGCCTACCCGAACGCAACCGCCGCCACTCGCAATCGGCAGTTTCACACCGTCGTTTCGGCGGTGCTCAAGGCCAACGGTGTCGTTACCGTCATCGGTAGGCCAGAGGGCGCCCAAGGCCAGACGCTTAACGTTTTCTTGTTCCCCGAGCAGGCTTTTGCCGCCTTTAAAGCCGCCGACGAAATCGACACCGAACTAGGCTGCCTGATTCGGGTGCTCTGCTACACCGGCATGCGACGTGGCGAGTGCTTGCGGATTCTACTTAGGCAGGTGAATATCGCAGGCGCATGCATTACGCTGCCCGGCAGCGATACGAAGGCCAAGGAAGGCCGAGTCGTGTACCTGCCCCGGGCAGCCCTTGGCGCTTTAGCACGGCACCCACGCGGCTTAGATCGCGACCCGGGCGCCCGCCTTTGGCGGTTTCACCCTTCCGGCACCCTGAATCAGATGTTGCACGATGTCTGGCGCCGGGCGAAAATCAGCCTTCCGCCTCGAGCGGCCGGATTCCATGTTTTCTGCCACACTTGGGCAACTTGGATGTCGCAATATGGCGACCTAGACCCCTACGAACTAGCCAAAACGCGACGGTGGGCAGATGCCAAATCGGCCGAACGCTACCGGCACAACATGATTTCTCCCGAGGCCAAGCGCGCCGATCTGTTGCCAACCGAGCCGGGCGCCTATCTGGTGGAGTCCGCCTAAAATGACCCTGCAATGGCAAAACGTTCCGCCGTGGGTGCCAATCGTCCTAGGCATGGTCTCTGGCGCCGCAATTTTTGCCGCAGGCGCGGCCTTAGCCCTGTTAACCAGCCATTAACCATAGTTGCATCTAAGGCGGAAAGTTCCGCCTTTTTGCTTGCCCGGCAGATTCCGCCGTGCTAGATCATTTTCAGAACGAAGCCACATCAGGAACTAACGACCATGATCAAGTTTGAAGTCGGCAAGACCTATGCAACGCGATCGATTTGCGATTACGATTGCATTTTCTCTTTCACCATCCTTGCCCGGACCGCGAAGACCGTCACCGTAGAGGTGCACGGCAAGCGCGTGAAGCGCGGCTTGTCGGCATGGGGAAACGCCGAAAGATTCAAGCCATTCGGCTCGTATTCGATGGCGCCCACGATCGCGGCAGACCGCCCCGCCACCGCTACCGCCAAGCCGCAAGAGGCTAACATTGGCTCGCTTGATGACGGTTACTTCTGGAATGGTGCAATCGACTAACCCAACGCTCGAGCCCAGTACCGGGCTCGGCACCAACCCAAAGCCACAAAAGGATCAACGACCATGCGAATCCACATCGTCTATTGCCCCCGCGTGGGCTACTGCCCCGGCAACGACACCGGCAAGCGCTTCCGCCTCGAAAGCGAGGCCGAGCATTTCGCCATGCGCTTGCGCAAGGCTGGCCACCTCGCTTGGACCGAAGCCACTGGCGCCGATCACTTCGACGCCTAATCCCACTCCCGACCCGGGCGCCGTGGGCGCCCGGCAACCACCAACCAGAAAGCCACGAAAGGACTAAGTAACATGACTGATAACGTGCAAGAAATGAAAGAGGCCATGATTTCGATCGCGCAAACGCTGGTGCGCGTCAGAGGCGACAAGCCGCTTGACAAGGCCATTTTCGACGCGATCGATGACGCCGCAAAATTGCTGCGTTGGGGCGATGAAGATGGCAGCATTGACTATGTTGCCGCCGAATTGTTCCGCCGCTTCGGCTTGAGTCACCCAAGCGCCTAACCTCGAGGCGCCTACAGAGCGCCACCCATGCGATCGGCAGCCCGGCCCGCTATCCTAGCAGCCGGGCGCCGACCCAGCACCAACGGGCTCGAGCGCTCGATTGCGCGAGCCCGGAAAATAGACTAAGGAAAATCCCGCATGGCAGATGTTGACGTTTCAAAACTGCAAGAAATGGTGCAGCGCATGATGGAGCAAGTTACCGTCATGCATGCCGAATTGCGGCGCGAAATTGTCGCTCTGCGTTTCGACATGGAGTCCGGTTTCCGAGCACTCGAGCAGCGCCTTGACGCTCAAATGGTTGAGCGCTTCCGCATCAATGAACGGCTCGAGGGCATCGGGCACCAGATTGGCGCCATTACCAAGCGATTAGATCGGCTCGAGCAACCATGACTGCGATCGGCGATGTTCCGTGTAATGGCTGCAATCTATGTTGTCGCTATGGCATTGTTGTGCTGCACCCGGGAGATGGCGACATTGTTGAAAATTACAAAACGCGCCTAGCGCCCTCACCCGAAACGGGCGAGCCCACGATTGCCCTAGCCGTCAAGCCAGATGGATCATGCATCTATCTTGCGGAAAATGGCTGCACCGTTCACTCATCGCGACCAGCCGCTTGCCGCGCCTTTGATTGTCGGTATCTCTATTGGATTGCGACGCAAACAATGAGTCGGCCCTTGCGCCGCCAAAAAATACGCCACCCGCTTGAAAAAGCCGTGCTATCACAAGGTCGCAAATTGCGCCGCACATTGACAGCATCGCTAACGGAATTGATGACCGCAAAGACCTACATCACCAAAAATCCCGATTGAGCCGGGCTTTAGCCCGTTAACCCGTCGTTAACCATCAGAACGATAAGGCGGAAACTTCCGCCTTTTTCTCTTGCTATTCCGAAATCTGGCGCTAATATCCGTCTCATCGAAGACGGCAGAGCGCTTGACGCCGCAGAAATAGAGCGCCGCCAGCCGGGGCGACAAGCCCGGCAACCAACACCAGCCGAAAGGGCTACCGCAATGAATACCGCCACTCTTCTTGCCTTCCGCGCCATCGCCGAGTCGATGCAGACTGAGCCGACCACTTGGCAGTGGATCGGCCCCCATATGTCGCAACGCATGTTCGGCATCACCGAGACCCGCGCCAAGGCGTATGCCGCTCGGCACGGCGGTGTCGCCCGCGAGATGCCCGCCGAGTAATCGGCATCATCCGCGCGAGTAAAGGCAATGGGTTTATATACGGACACAGTTAAAGGGCTTCATCGTGCCCCATATCGTGATCAAGTGTTGGTGCACTTGATTAGGTGCGGAGAAGACAACAGACTTTCCGCCGATGAAGAGCAGAAAATCACACGAGTCGCTCGTTTTCTGCCCGCACATCAATGTGCGCAAGAGATTAGCGCCACTCGCGCGAGTAGGGGAAAACCAAATGATCTACGGCAAGAAAATTGAAAAAGCCCGGAAGCGACTCGAGGACTTGACCGATGAGCAGCTAGCTAGCGCTTGGAGCGCTTGCGACCAGCAACGAGTCAAAACTGGCCCCAATAAAGGGCAGATCACAATGCGTGCCCTTAAGTTTTCGGACGCCATACTTGCCGAGCAGAATCGGCGAGCCGCCAACCGCAGCGAGTAAAAATATGAAAATCGCCGAAGCCAAGGCCGTTGCCGCCGACCCCGCACGGCACCCCGACAAATTGCGCCTTGCACGTCTCAAAATCTACGGTGCCGAATTGCGCACCTTCCCGAGCAGCCCACGACAAAAGGCACTCACCGCGCTACGCAATCAAATCGAGGCGATGCCGCGCGAATTGTGGTCGCTTGAACGCCCGTGACCCCATGCGCGACTGGCCCCCGTACCTCGATTGGCCCGATTATCTCGCCGCCGCATGCGACGAATTCACCGAATTGACAGGCTTGAGCGCCGATCGGGTGCCTACAAAGGTGTGGCGAGATTGTTTCATCCGCTCGTTACCGCCCGATGAGGCCGCCGCCGCCGCAGAAACCCGCTACGTAAATAACCTGAAAGAACGCGATCGGCTTGCCTACTACAAGCGCAAGGATGAACGCCGCTCGAGCCCGCCAGCCCGGTCGAAAGAGCCGCGCCCA
>Ga0126383_10000730_pt1 | contig 18972 bp, 14 predicted proteins | sample PanSoiMetPlot_35_FD_96882 | JGI IMG/M metagenome (GOLD analysis project Ga0126383, IMG submission 96882) | Tropical forest soil microbial communities from Panama - MetaG Plot_35 | ecosystem: Environmental > Terrestrial > Soil > Tropical forest > Bulk soil | place: Panama | collected 2016-02-17
AACGCCGCCTTCAGCTTCTCGATCTCGATCGTGCTGCTCGCCGCCTGTTCGTGGATCGTTGCCGTCTGCGTCTTGAGCAGATCGCTGGTCGACTCGATCATGTTGCCGGTGGTGGTATTGAGCGCGGTGATCTGATCGAGCACGAGCTTCTGGTTGGCCAGCGCCTGCGCCACCATCACCGCCGTGCGCAGCGCCGAGACCGTCGTCGTGGTGGCCCGGTCCACGCCCTTGATCAGCTCGACGTTGTTGCGCCGCACCAGATCGAGCGCCAGGTAGCCCTGGCTGTTCACGGCGAGCTGGGTCAATAAGTCCGTCACCTTCTGGCGCACTGCGAACAGAACCTCTTCCTTGGCGATCTTGGCCTTGGCGGGGTCACTGGATTCCAGCGTCGCGATCTTCGCCGCCACCGCCTGGTCGAGCTGCTTGGCGAGGTAGACCCACTGCTCGAGGCGTTGCATCAGCGCCCACATGTTCTGCTTTTCCTGCTCGATCGCGGCGTTGTCCTTCTGGAGGTCGTCCTGCCCGCGGTTCAGGTCCTCGATGATCGCGTTGAGGTGGGTCTGGGCGGAGCGATACTTGTCGAAGTACGCCAGGATCTTGCTGCCCAGCGGGAAGATCCCGAGCAGCCGCCGCGGCGAAAACAAGTCTCCCTGCCGCGACGGATTGAGGCGGTCGATGGTCTGGCGCAGCTCCACCAGCCCGTTGGCGATCACCGCGGTTTCGCCCAGCCCCCCGTGCTCCATCGCCCGCACCGGACGCTGCATGAGGCGATTCGAGATCGAGGCCGAGGCCTGCACCTCGGAGTTCCCGAGGGAGTGGATCGAATCGAGCCGCTTCTGGAAGCCGTCGCTGTGCACGTCCTGCGACAGCAGCCCGTTGACGTACTCCTTCACCTGCGCGTCGAGCTTCGCGGTCACCTCGGGCGCGAGTTTCACCAGCGACGCGGCCTGATCGGACGACACCGCTGCCACCGGCTCGGGCGGCGTGAGGGTCAGCGGAGCGGTCGGGGCGGCATTGGTCATGGACGTTCCCTCGAATCGGGCGAGCGGTTCAGTGACACGTGGTATCGGCTTGCGCGCACGGTGCGCCGCCGCGGGCAATCGCGTTGATCATACGCTCCAACACTTCGTAGCTGGGCGGGTCGATGACGTCGATGAGGCGCCCCGGCACGTGAATGCCCTTGCGCGACCACAGCGACGCCCCATAGCTCCCATCGGCGGTGCGCAAACCATATTCGGCCGCGAGGTGCTGGAGCTCGATGTCGTTCTCGAGCAGGACGCCGAGCGAGTCACCGCCGGGGGAGAGCGGGACGAGCGTGTGCTTGGTGAAGACGGTCGGCTCCGGGTACAGTAGCACCATATCCGGATTTCCCGAGCTGTGCTCCATGAGATACTGGATGAACTGCGCTTCGTAGATCAGGACCAGCGGCGCCTTTCCCATCCCCATCGTGATGTAGTCCTCGAACGGCCCCGCCGTGCTGGACTCCTGGTAGCCCTGCTCGGAGAACAGCGGAGTCACCGTGGGCAACACTTTGGCGACCTGCAAATCGCTCTGGACGACGTTGTCCCCGTTGGCCAGGTAGCTCGTGAGGGAGAGGTACATGGCGGCGGAATTCGACGTGCGCACATCGGTCGTCGAGATCAAGACCGACTTGCCGATGGCGTAGGTCGTGTTGTGAGGCAGATCCCTCCAGCGCGACCCGCTGCGCATGACGGTCAACAACTTGTGCATGTCGAGCAGCGCGGTGCTGTCGCTCCCTTGCCGGGCGATCCCGTTCGCGGCCAGCACATCCACGATCGGCTTCCACGACGCCACGACCATCGGCGTGAAGAACGGATTGTAGGACTTCTTGGCCCCCGTCTGCTGCATCAGCTTCGTCGCGGCGGGAGCACCGGCCGGGAACGCGAAGTCGTAATGCGCGAGATCGGTCCGCGCCGCCATTTCGCGCGAGCCGGCCTTTTCGACGTGCAGATCGATGCCGCGTTTGCGCAGCTCGGCGAGGACGCGGGGATCGCTCAGGTACGCGACCTTCTCCGATCCGACCAACCCCCGCACCGTGACGACTCTGCGGTTGCCGATCGACTCGCCCAGCGATCGCCACAGCGCCCACCCCACCCCGACGAGCAGGGCGACCAGCAGCAGAGGCCCGAGTACGCGTTTCATGGCAGCGCCTGGAAAGCTACTTCGGCCACAGCCAGCCGAACGTCCCCGCCGTCAACAGCGCGTAGACCAGGCCGTCCACGATAGCCTTGACCGTCGCGCTCCAAGTCTGCCCGCGCCAGATGGAGTCGATCGGGGCCCCGCCGGCATAGGCGAGGAAAGCCGCCGTCCCCGCCACGCGAAACACCGGGAGGTAACCGGCGCCCGCGCCCACCGTCCGACCGGTGATGTAGGCGACGAACACCCCGACCACCAGACTGTAGACGAACCATTGGATCAGGTTCTTGCCCATCCCCGGGGCCCCGCTCTGCCGCAGAAACAGCATCGCCACCGGGCCCTTCTTGAACTTCTCGATTCCCTCGGGGGACCGCATCTCGGCCATCGACATGTGAGGGATCAGATACTGTCCCGGTGCGGCATTCCCCGACCGGATCGCCGCACCGACGGCGTCTTCGTTGGAGAGCTTCTGGTAGTCGCTGCGGTGATACGTGAGCACCATGTGCAGAAGCGAGCTGGCGACGAACACGATCACTGCCGACAGGAGAACCGGCACGAGCAGCGCGGAAATACCTACCATAGCGGGCTCCAGGTTTGGGATGGACGTCGGCTGGAGAATCTGGAGCCCGGGCGGGCGGGTCGCTACTTGGCGAGACGCAGTCCTGAGGGCTTCGGTGCCGCCAGGCGCGGCCGGACGAGCTTCCCGACGAAACCCGCACACTCCTTGACGAAGGGCATGGGGTCGTCGCCCGACGGAATCGCGAACACGCGCGGCCCCGCGTAGGGCCGCAGGTAGGCGCCGAGATCGAAGTGTTCGCCGTTGCGGCGGCCGAGCGAGTAGCCGATGTCGCGCAGCAGGTCGATCCAGTACACCCCCTCGGCGAATGGTCCCGGGAGCGGCGTCTCCCCGAACACGAGGTGGCGGTACTGCAACCAGGGGAAGTCGATGCCGCAGCGCACGGCGAGCGCGGTGGAGAGGTTGTGGCGACCGTTCACTTCCATCAGCTTCAGCTGCCCGTCGCGGGCGTCGCGCTTGAACTCGGTGCAGGCGTACCCGGAAAACCGCAGCGCGCGCAGGATCGCGCGGCCGGGCTCGACCACCTCGGGCACCCGGCGGCTGACGAGCACGCGCGGTGAGCCGAGTCGGGGCGGACCGCCCCGCAGCTTCACGGCGGTGAACTCCGCCGCCGGCCGGCCATCCACCCAGTAGGAGTTGTAATTGACGCCGTCCGCGTCGGATCCGGGAATGAACTCCTGGAGCACGACGTCGCACCCCGCCTCGATGGCGCGATCGTAGCCGTCGAGCAGCTCGATGGCATTCGTGGCCCGAAACATCTTCGTCCCGAACCGGGCAACGAAGCGATCACCCCGGGACGGCTTGACGAGACACGGGAACGCGGCGGTCTCGGCGTATTGCTCCGCGTCTTCGCGCGTGGCTGGCGCGACGGTACGCGGACAGGGGACGCCGACGGCAGCCGCCAGCTCGTAGGTGCGCCGCTTCTCGATGAAGCGGGCCGTCACGTCCCATGGCGTGCAGGCGACCGTGAAGTGCCGGGTGAGCACATCACGGTGCCGCGACACGGCGACGACCGCCTCGTCGGCGGTCGGCACGATCACGCCGCCGCCGTAACTGGCGCTCAGCTCGAGCACGGCGCGCACGAACGCGGCCTCGTCGCGATCGGGAGGCGGCACCCGCACCGACGCGGTCGCGAAGCGCGAGAGGTGAGCGATGTCGCCCGACTTGTAGTGCAACACCACCACCGGGATACGGCGCCGGCCCAGCGACCGCACCACGCCCAATCCCGCGGTCTGCGCCCCCACCACGAGCACGGGGACGGAGAGCCGCGCGCTCACACGTTCACCTTGTTCGCCTTGGTGCGCTGCCGCGCCGGCGGCGCGGGCTTCGCGGGGGCCACCGGCACGCTCGGCTCCTCGGCGACCACCGGCACCAGCTTCGGACGGAGTGCCGAGCGGACGAGACCCCGCATGCGCTGCTGCCAGCGATACACCTGTCCGGCAACGCCGCGCACGGCGAAGAGCCAGCCGTAGCGGCTCCAGACCCAGCGCGTGCGCGAGGAATCGGGGATGGCGCCGAGCTTCGCCTTGAAATCGCCCCGCCCCGCGAGGTCCATCGTGGTGCACCCCGCTTGCATCGCACGCTGCATCACCGCCCACGTCATCAGCTCGGTGGGGCGGAACCAGCGGTAGGCGGTGCGGTGTGTCCACATCCACAGGAGCAGCTCACGCCCGTAGATCGTGAACGTGCCGGTGGCGATGTTGGTCGTGCCGTCGGGGAGGTAGACCGAGACTCCGGCCAGCGCCCCGGCTTCGCGCATGGCCCGCACATACGCCTCGACCCGCTCGCGGCGGAAGGGCAATGCGTTGCCGCCGCGCTCGAACACTTCCTTGATCTGGTCGAAATGCTCCGCGGTGAACCGGTCGTCGTCCTCGAACCGCACGATGAGGCCGAGCCGCTCGGCGCGCTTCACATTGCGGCGCGCGCTGTCCTTGAATCCTTTGAACGTCCGCTCTTTGTCGCCCGGCTTCAGGTCGGTGCGGAAGGTGTGAAACGGCTCCCCGCGGAATCCTGCCGACTGCATCGCATCAGCGGGGAGACGGTCGGTCATGATTTCGACGTGGTGAACGCCGAAGCGCTGCCGCAGAAAGGCAATGAGCCGCCGGGAGAGCTCCGCCGCATCGACCAGCCCCGCATCGAACAGCGGACCCATCCCCACGGTCTGCCATCCGGGCAGCGGCGACCCGAACAGCTTCAACGGACCGAGTTTCGCGATGAGCCCGGGGAGACACGCCACGATGCGGCCCTGGCGCTCCGCGACGATGTAACGCGCCGTGCCGAGCCGGCTCGCTTCGAGCGACTGCAGCCAGCTCCTGGTATGGACGACGCGGTGACCGGGGAACTGCCGGATCAGGGCGTCCCAGCAGTCGACCTCTGCGGGTGTGGCTTCGCGCAGCTCGAGCTCGCCATCGAGGACCTGTGGCGGGGCGGCCGCGGAGCGCGCACGGCCACGCATCGCCGTCTCGTAGATTTCGATAACGCGCCCGGTCAGGAGACGCTCGTCGAGGCAGCGCATGGCGTCGCGCCCGTCGCAGCGCTCACCGCGACGCAGCACCCGTTCGAGGGCATCGGCGATCGTCTCAGGACGGTCGTCGCTCGTCAGCTCGCACCCTTCGATGCCGGCGAGCCGCTCGGCGACGTCCCCCACAGGCACGGAGACGACGGGGAGGTTGCAGGCCAGCGCCTCTTTGACGACGTTGGGCGACCCTTCCTGCATCGACGTATGGACGAGCACGTCGCAGGCATTGAAGTAGTCCGGCATCTCCTCGTGCATCACGCCCCAGGCGACGACGAACCGTACCGGCATACGCTGTTGCAGCAGCTCCACAGCTTGCGCTGCAAGAGCGTGGCGCTTGCGCGCCTGATTGGGACGGCCGGCGAACAGCACGAACCGCTCGTCGGAATCGAGGCCGAGGGCGCGTCGCGCCGCCGCGCGTGCGCGGGGATAGAACAGATCCAGATCGATCCCGGAAGGAATGACGTGCACCGGCGCCGTGGTATCGACCAGCGGGGCCATGTGCGCCGACACGACGATCACCGCATCGGCGACGCGCGCTACGTGGCGCGTGGCCCGCTGCAGCAGCCGTCCTTTCCAGGTGTAGCGGCCGGTACGGTCATCGACGATGCCGAGCAGGTCGCTGCCCCGCAGCGTCACCACGAGCGGCACCCGCTTCGGTAAGGCGAGCAGGCCGCTCTGGCCGAATTGGGCGTGGACGAGATCGTAGTGCCCGCGCTGCAGGCGGCGCTGGGCTTCGAGCCAGGCGGCGGCATAATTGCCGAGCCGCTTCTCGCCCTGGAAGTGGAAGACATCGACATCCACTCCGGCAGCGCCGAGAAACTCCGCCTGTCGTTTGATGAAGTGTGTAGTGCGCGGCTTCCCCGGAGTGGGGTAGTCACTGGTGATCATCAACACGCGTGCGGCCAACTGCGGATCCTGAAGGTGACGGCCCCAACTTTGTGCAAGAACCTCGACCCTACGACGACCCGCGGGTAACGATCGTGTCAGCCTGGTGAAACATTCGAGATTTCCCTGTGAGGCTCGCCGTTGGTGGAACGTGACTTAGATCACCAGCGGTTGACATCCCGGAATCCCCTGACGATGCTTCGTTCGGCGGCGGCCGGATGCCGCCGCCGGGACACCAACACAGTGAGGAGTGGCACCAGATGGCACGTATCACCGGTACCGTGAAGTGGTTCAACGACGCGAAGGGGTTCGGCTTCATCACCCCGGAGAACGGGGACAAGGACTGCTTCGTCCACCACACGGCAATTCAGGCAGAGGGATTCAAGACGCTGGCCGAAGGTCAGCGCGTGGAGTTCGAAGTCGTGCAGGGGCAGAAGGGCCCGGCGGCGCAGAACGTCGTCAAGCTGTAACCCCGCTGCTAGGGAATACAAACGGCGCCGTCCGATGGGGACGGCGCCGTTTGCATGTGGCGTGGGATCGCCGGGCGGCTACGACCGCAGCTGAATCCGCATCGTCCGGCTGTCGAGGTCGATGCCCCAGGTGGCAATCCGGGGGATCACGAAATCCATGCAGTCGTCGACGGTGACCGTGTCGGGCGCCGCGTCGAGAAACTCGAGCAGGCGCATCCGCACGTCGAGGTATTCCTTCCCTTCCCTCCCGGCGGCCACTTTCAGTCCCACCTCATCCTCGAGTCGCCGGATGACGAACCCGCGGGCTACTTCGAGCAGGCGGTTGATGATGACCCATTCGAGCTCGCTCCCGTCGGCCCGGGCGATCCGCCGGGTCAGCGTCTTGACCTGCTGTGGATCGCACAGCTCGAATACAATGCGCCGCACATCGGGGGACGGCCGGTGCTGACCGGGACGCTCGGCGGCCCGTTCGGCGCGGGCGCAGCTGGGCAGATCGTCACGATGCAGCCCGAGGAATTTGCCCATGGTGACGTAAACGTCGCTCCCCGGCGCGGGCGCGCGGCGCCGCCCCGCCATGAGCTCAGTGATGTAGCTTTCCGACACCCGGGCGGCGGCGGCCAGTTCTCCCGGCGTCCGCTTGAGCTGGCGCAGGCGTCGGTTAACGAGCTCTCCGACGGGGATCGGTTGCTTCAGCGGCAGGGCTTGGGGCACGCACCTCTCCTGGATGGGGCGACGTCCGGTCCCGGTGTGGGACAGGCCAGCGTCATCTCGGACGGAGTAAATATCGCTAGATCGGCCTCATAAACACAGAGCCGGACCCGGCTTACCTTGCCCTCGGGAGCCTTCCGGACCACCTTTGCGGCTTCCCCGACGCCCCCTTGGAGGAGCGTGCGCAAGCTCAGAATCGGCATTCTCGACCTCGTGACGCGAGGCCCCACCCGGGCCCTGTACGCCCGGGTGATGAACGCCAACCTGGCGAGCATCATGCCACAGGTCGTGGGTGTGTGGTGCGAAGCGGAAGGCCATGACGTCACCTTCATCTGCTATACCGGCCTCGAAGACCTGGTGCAGGAGCTGCCGCAGGACGTCGACCTGGTTTTCATCGGGGCCTTCAGTGAAGCCGCGCTGCTCGCTTATTCCCTCAGCAACCTGTTCCGCGCCCGCGGGGCGATCACCGTCCTGGGCGGGCCCCACGCCCGCTGTTATCCGGAGGACGCGGCCAAGTATTTCGACTACGTCCTGGGATTCACCGACCGCACGGTCATCCGCGACGTACTGCAGGATTGCGCGCAGCACCGCCCGGTCGGGGTGCAGCTCGCCGCCGCTCGCCAGCCGGCGGCGCTGCCGGGGGTGCGCGAGCGCTGGAAGTTCACCGCCGCCACGCTGCACAAAGCGCCGGTCCTGAAGCTGGTCCCGATGCTCGGGAGCCTGGGGTGTCCCTACACCTGCAGCTTCTGCATCGATTCGGTCGTCCCGTATCAGCCGCTGGACTTCGGGGAGATCACGAAGGATCTGCAGTTCCTGCTGACCCAGCAGCGCCGGCCGCGCGTGGGATGGCACGATCCCAACTTCGGCGTGCGGTTCGACGACTATATGGGAGCGATCGAGGCGGCGGCACCGCCCGACAGCATCGACTTCGTCGCGGAGAGCAGTCTCTCCCTGCTGTCGGAGCCGCACCTCGAGCGGTTGCGACGCAACGGCTTCAAAGCGGTGCTGCCGGGGGTCGAGTCGTGGTACGATCTCGGCAACAAGTCGAAGACCGGCAAGCGCCAGGGGATGGACAAGGTGCGCGAGGTCTCCGAGCACGTGAACATGATCCTGCGCTACATCCCCTACATCCAGACCAACTTCGTACTCGGCCTCGACGGCGATGCGGGCGCCGAGCCGTTCGAGCTGACCAAGCGCTTCATCGATCTGTCGCCCGGCGCGTTCCCCGGCTACTCGCTGCTCTCGGCGTTCGGCCGGGCGGCGCCGCTCAACCTGACTTACCAGCGCGACGGTCGGGTGCTCGGATTCCCGTTCCACTTCCTCGACAACAACCACGCGATGAACGTGCGGCCCAAGCACTACGCGTGGACCGAGTTCTACGATCAGGTCATCGGGCTCACGCAGTACAGCTTCTCGTGGCGGGCGATCGCACGCCGCTTCCGCGCCACCCACGCGATGATTCCACGCTGGATGAACGTAGTCCGTGCCGTCTCCTCCGAGGGATTCGGCCGGATGAAATACTACCGGGAGGTCCGGCGACGGCTCGATGCCGACCGGCCCTTCCGGCGCTACTTCGAGCAGGAAACGAACGAGCTACCGGCGTTCTTCGTGGAGCGCATCCGCCGCGAGCTGGGGGCGCTGTACCAGTGGCTGCCGGCGGGCGCGATGCACCACGACCCGCACGCCTATCTCAAGGCGGAGGCGCAGCAGCACCGCTCACGCACTCTTGACCACGACGCCGCTGCCGCCGTTCTCGCCGCGGACGCCCGCGAGCTCCCGGGGACGGTCAACGCCCGTCTCGCGCAGTAGCGTCACGAGCGCCTCGGCCTGCTTGGCGTAGTACTCGAGCGTACCGGCCTTCTCGATCACCTGGTCGAGGAAGGCCTTCTGCCCGCGCAGCGAGTCGACGCTCGACTCCATGTCCGCGAGCAACGCCTCGACGCGCACCAGGCGCTCTTCCGCCTGTTCCACCTGCCGCTTGCGCTGCTCGAGACCGCCGGCGGCGTCGCGAGCCTGGTGAACCATGTCGAGCACGTTGACGAGCATCGCCTGCGTCTCCGACACCTGCTCCTTCGCCCCGGCGATCGAGCGCACGTGGTCGACCGTCTGCTCGGCCACGTCGAACAGCCGGTGCAGATCCGCCTGGAGCGCGTCCACCGTCGCCTGACGGCTCGAGGCCTGATCGAGCGCCCGCGTGAGCTGCTCCTCGAGTGCGTGCCACTTGGCGAGCCGCTCCTCGAACAGCGTCATCCGCTTCTGAATGAACCGGAGATTGCCGGCCCGCCCCTCTAGCTCCTCGATCGTCGAGCCGAGGGCCGCGGTGCGGTCGGCCGCGCTGACCAGCGTCCCGTTGAGCTGCTTGGCACGCTCTTCCAGCTGCTGGGCGATGTGTCCCGCCTCAGCGCGCAGCTCCGACGCCCGCTCCAGATGCTCGGTCGCCGACTGCAGCGCGACCCGGCGCTGGTCGATCTCGCGGCCCAGCGCCGCCGTCTCCTCGGCCAGCCGCTCGACGCTCTGGGCGCGCGTCTCGAGCGCCCGCATCGTGCCGTCTACCTCGGCGAGCCGCCGTTCCGCCTGCTCGACGCTGCCGAGCACGCTGGGAACGAGCTTTTCGATGCGCGCAGCCTCGTCGGCATGCGCGGTGAGCGCCTGGAACCGCTCGTCGGTCGAGTCCATACGCAGCGCGATGCCGCGCGTGCGCTCCTCGAGCTGTGCCGCCGAGCCCGTCAGCTCGGTCACGCGCTCGTGCAGCTGCTGCACCAGGTCGCGCCGCGCTTCGACGTGAGTCACCGATTGCGACAACCGCTCGGCCTCGCTGCGCACGGACGCGACGGTCGGCTTCAACGCCTCGACCTTCGCCAGCTCCTCCCGCAGGACGCTCATCGACTCGTTGACGCCGTCGAGCCATCCCTTGGTTTCGCTCTGCGCGTCCCGGGCGCGCGCGATCTCGCCTTCGGTCACGCGCATCCGCTCGGCCGCGTCGCGCACCGCCTCGTGGGTTCCTTTCAGCGTCGCGAAGTCCGCCAGCACCGCCTCCACCGTGGGCTGCGTCTTCTCGAGCCGCTGCGTCCGCTCGCTGATCGCCTCGACCGTTTGCGCCAGCCGCTCGGCGTCCGCCCGCACCGACGCGACCCCGGCCGCCTGCGGCTCGAGCTCCGCCACCTGGTCGGCGATGTGGCCCACCTGACCGGCGAGCCCGTCGGCGCGGGAGCGCACGTCACCGATGACCCGGGCTGACTCGTCGAGCGACTGGAAACGGGTCTCGAGGTCGGACAACGCGCCTCGCAGCCCGATAATCCGTTGCTCGACGGCGTTCAGACCCTCGTGCTCGAGCTCGAAGCGCTTCACCGTCCGCTGCACGTCGTCGCGCAGCGAGCCGAGCCGGCCACGCAAGTCGCGATCGCTGTTGGCGATCTCGTCGTGGCCGCTCGCGATGTCGCGCGTGCGCGCGATCAGGTCGGCATGCTGCGCCTGCAGCTCGACGACCCGGGTACCGACGTCGCTCAACGTGCGGGCGTGCGTCTGATGCTGCGCGATCTTGTCGTCGATGTCGCGCAGCACGCCCCCCAGCTGGTCCGCCTGCCCGAGCGCCCGGTCCACCACCTCGCGCTGCTGCTCGAGGGCCGCCACCTTCTGGGTGACGTAGTCGGCCAGCGCCTTGAGGGTGCCGAGCTGGTGGCGGGTCTCGGCGGCGTCGGCGGCGGCCTGGTTGAGGTGCGTGAACGCCTGGTCGAACCCCGAGATACGGGTCTGCGACGTGGCGACGCTGGCCTGGAGCTGTTGCTGGCGCTCCTCGAGCGTCTGCAGTCGCGAGGCAGCCGTGTCGCCGGCTTTGTGCAGCTCGTCGTGGCGCTGACGGGTGCGCTCGAATCCCTGCGTCAGGTCGCGCAGCTGCCCCGTGAGGCTGTCGGCTTCGCTGCGCAGCGGCTTGAACCCCTTGCTGAGCTCGATCAGCTCCTGAACGTCGCTCTTGAGCGAAAATGCCGTGTCGATCGCTCCGCGCAGCTGCTCGATGTCCGCGTGGATCGCCTTGGCGTCGCCGGCCATCTGCTCGAGCTTCTTTTCAGTGTGCCGCTGCGTGCGCGAAACGGTCTCGGTCTCCTGATCGAGCGTCGCCAGCACCGGCACGAGACGCTCCAGCGCCTTGATTCGCGTCTGCAGCTCCTGCACGACTTTCTGGGCCTCGGCGACGGGTTGTTGGATCTGGGACAGCTGCTGGGCGGCGTCCTGAGCTTTGACGGTCGCGGCCTCGAGATTGGCCCGCTCGTGCCGCAGCTGGGTGAGCACCGCCCGGAGCTCGGCGGGAAGCTCTTCCATTTTCACGTCATGACCCAGCAAGTTCTTGAGCGAGACCATGGTCATCCTCGTTGAGAGCGGGCACTGCGCGGGGAAGCGACGGCTGCCCCTTGAAGCAAACCGCATACCGGATGGCGGGAGGTTCGCTACCCCTAGTGGCGCCTCGCGTTACGAGTCGCGTGGGAAAAATCCGACGGCCTCAGACCGCCGTCTCCCGCGCCAAGCCTTGCAGAATACGGCGTGTGAGCGGCGTCACGACGCTCCCGCCCAGATGTCGAGACCCGCATGAAACGGCTCTCCAAGTCGCGCTTTGTCGCCGGGACGCAGTGCCACAAGCTGTTGTGGTGGAAGGTGCACGAGCCCGGCGCCGTGGAGCTGCAGCCCGACAAGGTGCTGCAGGACCGGTTCGACCAGGGGCGCCAGGTAGAAGGCATCGCGCGCGGCCGTTTTGCGGGGGGCGTGTTGATCGACCTGCCGCACGACGCCGTCGAGCGCCGCCTGCAAGAAACGCAGGCCGCACTGGCGCAGGGCGCACCGGCGATCTTCGAGGCGGGATTCCTCGCCGACGACACGTTCGTCGCCGCCGACGTGCTGCAACCGAGCGCGGACGGCTTTCGGATCATCGAGGTGAAATCGTCGTCCGAGGTCAAAGACGATCATATCCCCGACGCCGCCGTACAGGTGCACGTGCTGCGCCGCAGCGGTGTCGACGTGCGCCACGCCGAGATCATGCACCTCAACAGGGAATTCCACTTCCCCGACCAGGGAGATCTGTTCGTTCGCGAGGATGTCACGGAGCTGGTGGAGGCGGCGTTGCCGGGCGTACCGGGAGAAATCACGGCGCAAATCGCGATGCTCGAGGGACCACTGCCGGACGTGCCGATCGGCGCTCAGTGTTTCGAGCCGCGCGACTGCCCCTTCATGGCACGCTGCTGGCCCGACCGCACCGACCACATCATGCGGCTCTACAACATCGGCCCGAAGCGCGGCTGTGATTACATGACGGCCGGCATTCACTCGATCGGGGACATCCCGCCAACTCAGAAGCTCCCCCCGGCGGCCCGGCGTCAGATCCGCGCGCTCAAGGAGGGTCGGCTGATCGTGGAGCCGGGGTTGGCGCGCGCCCTCACGCCGTTTTCGGGGAAGCTCGGATTTCTCGATTTTGAGACGATTGCTCGGGCGGTGCCGGTGTGGCCGGGAATGAAGCCGTGGGAGCAAGCCGCGGCGCAATTCAGCTACCACGAAGCGCGCGGGGACGGCACTTACTCCCACGTCGGCTATCTCGCCGAGGGTCCCCACGACGCCCGGCCGGGGCTGGCGCGGGCGATGCTCGAGGCGACGGCCGGCGCCGAGCGCATCGTGATGTACACACCGTTCGAGCGCACCCGCATCCGCTCGCTGCAGCAGGCGGTGCCCGAGCTGGCCCGCGACCTCAAGGTGCTGGAAGCGAAGCTCCTCGATCTCCACCCCGTGATCCGCGACCACGTCTACCATCCCGGTTTTCTGGGGAGTTTCTCCCTCAAATACGTGCTGCATCCGCTCGTCCCCGAGCTGACCTACAGCGACCTGGTGATCGTGGATGGGCTCGTCGCGAGTGTCGAGATTGCGCGGCTGCTGTTCGTGGCGCACAAGATTCCGCCCGCCGAGCGCGACCGGGTGCGGCAGGACCTGCTGAATTACTGCGAGCGCGATACGTGGGCGATGGTGAAGCTGCTGGAGCGTTTGCGGGAGCTGGCGACCCGCGGCTAAAGCCGCGGCTCGGCTATGTGTCGCTGAGAGCGACGTCTTGGGTCACCGTCGGTGACAGCAGCCGAGACGCGCCTATCAGGCGCGACCACCTGGCGCGGGTGCTCATCAGGAGAGCCGCAACCCCCGGTGGCAGTTGCGGCACGTTACCGGCTGCGGCAACCGCCACCCCGTCGAGAGCTCGAAGGCCTGCTCGGTGTGACAATCGGGACAGGTGCCGCGGGCCACGGTCGCGAGGCTCGACGTCCCGAATCGCTGCACGAACTGCCAGATGCCGTACAGCAGAAACGACGGCACCAGGATGAAGTGGGCGACGGGGATCAACACCGACAGCAGGGCGATCCCCCACCATTTGCCGAGCCCGCGGAGGGCGCGGCGCACGCGCTCCTCCCGAGTGAACTCCTGCACCGTCACCGTCCCCTGCGTGGGCGAGCCGCTGTACCCGCTGAGCGTGAACGCCTGCTCGTGCGCAGTCACCCGGGACGCTCCCCGCCGAGCGTCGACTCGAGATTGCGGCGCAGCGCGCGCAACGGCTCGGACAGCCACCCGGCCTCGCGCACCTGGTCCTCGCGCCAGGCCTGCTGCCAGGCCGAGAGGATGTCGGTGCGGCCGAGGTATCCCACCAGCCGGCGCGGATCCTCACGGCTGACGACCGGGAGGCCGCCGATGTCGTGCTGCAGCATCAGCTCCATGGCCTGTTCCAGCATGGCGTCCGGATGGGTAACGACGGGATGCTTGGTGCCGGCATCGAGTACGCTGCGCCGGCCGTCGCCGTGGTCGAGCTCGCGGATCAGATCGCCGCGGGTGATGACGCCCGCGAGCCGGCCCGCAGCATCCACGATCAGCCAGGCGTGACGACGGGCGAGCAGCGGATCGAGATCGGCGATCTGACGGAACACCGTGTCGAACGGCAAGCTCGCCGGCACGGTGGGAACCTCACGCTCCATGACATCCTCCACGCGGCGCTGGTGCACCGGGCTCACCTGATACTCGCGCATCACGTGATGGCCGTGGCGGGCGACTTTCTCGGTGAGAATCGAGCGCTTCATCAGGAGGACAGTGACGGCGTCGGCTGCGACGCATCCGACGAACATCGCGGGGAACAGCCCCACGTCGTGTGTCAGCTCCAGCATGAACACCGTCGCGGTAAACGGCGAGCGCATCGTGCCGCCGAGCATCGCACCCATGCTGATCGCCGCGGCAACACCGGGATCGCCGTGGGTCCACGAGGCTTCGAGCGCACCGAGCGACCCGCCCATGATGAGCAAGGGCGCGAGCACGCCCCCTGAGGTTCCCGACCCCAGCGAGATCGACCAGATCAGCGCCTTCGTGATCAGCAGCCCGAGGAGCGCCGCTCCGATCAGCCGCCCCGCCAGCAGGTCGTGAGCGGTATCGTATCCGACCCCGAGCGCGCGCGGGTACAGGAGCCCGCCCACGCCGATCGCGATGCCGCCGAGTGCCGGCCACCACATCCAGTGAAAGCGCAGTTTTCCGAACAGGTCCTCGCAAGTGTAGACGAGCCAGGTGAGCCCGCCGGAGGCGAACCCGGCGACAAGGCCCACGACCAGCGCCATGCCCAACGCCGCGGGGGAAGCCGTGGGATGGAGGGTGACCGGGAAAACCGGTCCCTGACCGATCAGCGGAACGCGCAGCCCGGCGGCGACCGCCGCCGCGGCGCTCACCGGAATGAAGCTGCGCGGCTTCCACTCGAACAACAGCAGCTCGACGGCGATCAGCACCGACGCGACGGGCGCGTCGAATACCGCGGCCATCCCCCCGGCGGCCCCGGCCACGAGCAGCGTTTTCCGTTCTGCCGCCGAGAGGTGGAACGCCTGGGCGAACAGCGATCCGAACGCGCCGCCCGTCATGATGATCGGCCCCTCGGCGCCGAACGGACCGCCGGTCCCGATCGACAACGCCGTCGACAGCGGCTTCAGGATCGCGACCTTGACCGACATGCGGCTCTTGCCGATGAGGATCGCCTCGAGCGCTTCGGGGATTCCGTGGCCGCGGATCTGCTCCGAGCCGTAGCGCGCCATCCAGCCGACGATCAGCCCACCCACGACGGGAATCGGCAACGCCCAGAGCCCGAGGTGATGACCCTCGGGAGAGACGAGCGACGTCCCGAAATCGTGGAAGTAGAAGAGGTGGGTGAAGAAACCGATCAGGCGCAGCAGCGCCAGCGCCACGAACGCGCTGACGACGCCGATCGCGCCCGCCATCGCGGTGAGGACGAGGATGCGTGCGTCGGCGGTGAAATCGCCGAGCCGGTCGGAGGAGGTCACTCGTCGGAAAAGAAGAAGCGGGCGGTCGTGTCTTCCGCTTCCATCGCCCGCACCAGCCGGTCGACCGCCCGGCGGATCTGGCTCACTTCGGCGCGCGACATCGCCTGGAGCCCGTGCAGCAGGCGTCCCTGCGCCGGCTCGGGAGCCATCGTCGACAACGCGAGCCCGCGCTTCGTCAATTCGATCAGCACGAAGCGCCCGTCGCCGCGCGAGCGAACGCGGCTGACGAGACCGCGTTTCTCGAGGCGGTCGACGAGGATCGAGAGGCTGCTCTGGTGTACGGCGAGCGCCCCGGCGAGCTGTCCCGCCGAGAGGCGTCCTTCCCGCTGCAGCGTCTTGAGCGCCCACAGCTGCGGCCCCGTGAGACCGTATTGCCGGTAGACATCCTGAGAGAAGGAGTGCAGCGCCTTCACGATGCGACGCAGCCCCTGCACGATCAACGTGGCGTCGCGCGGCTCCGGGGACCGCGCTCGCGAGGCCGTCGTGGCAGCGGACCGGGCGTGGCGTGGGGAGAGCGGCATGACGGGAAATTACATTGATATCAATATTGATGTCAAAGGGACCGAATAGGGAGCGAACATCCGGCCGTCCCCGGAGTACTAGTGGCAGCAATTCCCCGTTTCATGTTGCTCCACTCCGAGGCCTTGGAGCCGTTGGAGGAGACATGTCGAGGATGCATCTCGCGGCACTGTTGCTGATCGGCCTGGCGGCCTGCTCGACCTCGAGCCCCAAGCGGCAGTCCACCGCGCGCTCGAGCTCTGCATCACGGGAGTCGACGACGACGAGCTCGCGCCGCACGACCACGACGCCCAATCAATCGGCGCACCGCACCACCACGCACGCCGATACGGTCAGGAACGCCGTCAACCCGCTGACCAACCACTAGTCACCAGTCGCCACGGAGGCCGCTCCATTCCCAGGGGCGGCCTCCGTTGTACAGCCTCTCGCGACCGGCGCCCGCTCGAGCGATCATAGGCGCATGGGACCCATCCGCTCCGGCCTCACGGCGTTGCTGCTGGGGACGATCCCGTTGCCGGCGCCCGCTCAAGCTCCCGTCGACTCCGCCCTCGCCCGTTACATCGCAACGATTCCGGCCATCGACAACCACGCCCACCCGATGCGTCCGGTGCCCCACGGCGCCCCGGCCGATTCCGAATACGATGCGTTGCCGCTCGATGGCATCCCGCCGTTTCCGATCCCCTGGCGGTTGACCCTGAACGCCCCCGTCTGGACGAGGGCGGCACGGGCGCTGTATGGACGTTGCGATTCGGTGGCCGCTACCCGGAGCCGCGCCGTTGCCGAGCGCGCAACAAGATTCCCCACTTGGGCCCTCGATCGGACGGGCATCGAGATCATGCTCGCAAATCGGATCGCGCTGGGACCCGGACTTGCTCCCCCCCGGTTCCGCTGGGTGCCGTTCGACGATCCCCTGCTCTTCCCCGTGGACACGAGGGGCGAGGCGGCGCGCACACCGGATACGCGCTCCCTCTATCCGCGTGAGACGGCGCTGCTGCACCGCTACCTTCGCGATCTCGGCCTCGATGCGGTGCCGCCGACACTCGCGACCTATCTGGCCGCCGTCGTCGTTCCGACGCTCGAGCGGCAACGCCAACAGGGCGCGGTCGCCGTCAAATTCGAGATCGCCTATTTGCGCCCGCTCGATTTCGGCGCCGCCGATTCATCCGCCGCGAGCGACATCTACGCGCGTTATGCGACAGCCGGCACCCCCACACACGCCGAGTACAAGACGCTCACCGATTATCTCTTTCGCGTCGTCGCGCGCGAAGCCGGGCGTCAGGGGCTCGCGGTGCACCTCCACGTTCTGGAGACCTTCGGGGGGTTCTACGCGGCCCAGGGCGCGACACCGGGGCAGCTCGAGCCGGTGTTCAACGATTCCACGCTGCGCGGCACGAACTTCGTGATGATTCACGGCGGCTGGCCGGCCGTGGGTGAGACGGAAGCGATGCTGGGCAAGCCAAACGTCTACACCGACATCTCGATGATCGACCAGATGCTCGGCCCCGCGGAGCTGAGCGTTGTATTGCGCGGCTGGCTGACGCGTTGGCCCGATAAGGTGCTGTTCGGGACCGACGCCTTCGAAGGCGGTCCCGATCAGGGATGGGAGGAAGGGGCGTATGTCGCCGTCACAACGGCGCGTACGGCCCTTGGGCTGGCGCTCACCGCGATGCGGCGCGACGGCGAGATCGACGCCGCGCGCGCTCGCCATCTCGCCCGTATGGTCCTGCGTGACAACGCGGTTTCCTTGTACCATCTGGACCAGTGACACCCATCACCAGCTGAGCCGTCCCGTGGAGTGCTACACTCTGTTCATGCTCGCCCGCTCGTCGATCTGTGCGCTGCTCGGCATCCTCGCCGCCTGCCGTCACAGCGCGGTCGGCCCTCAGCCGTCCAGCGGCGCACCGGCGATCCACGTGCAGGGCAATCGCCTGGTCGATGCCGGCGGCCGCACCGTGCGGCTGCGCGGCGTGAACCGCTCCGGCGCGGAATACGCTTGCGCGCAGGGGTGGGGGTTCTTCGACGGGCCGGTGGACTCCGCGGCGGTCGCTGCGATCGCATCCTGGCACGCCACGGCCGTACGCGTGCCGCTCAACGAGACCTGCTGGCTCGGCATCAACGGCGTCGCCGGCGCGTATTCGGGCGCCGCCTATCATCAGCAGATCCGCGACCTCGTGGCCCGACTCAATGCCGCGGGCATGGTCGTGATCCTCGATCTGCACTGGACGGCGGCGGATTCGGGGATCGCCCTCGCCCAGGCCCCGATGCCGAATCGCGACCACACGCCGGAGTTCTGGCGCCAGGTCGCCGCCGCGTTCAAGGGCAACGACGCGGTCATTTTCGACCTGTTCAACGAGCCCTACCCCGACAACAACACCGATACCCCAGAGGCGTGGCGCTGCTGGCGCGACGGCGGGACGTGCGGCGGCATGACCTTCCAGGCCGCAGGGATGCAGGAGCTGGTCGATGCCGTCCGCTCGACCGGAGCGACCAATGTGATCATGGTCGGAGGAATCGAATACGCCGCGGATCTCGGCGGCTGGCTCGCCTACGCTCCGGCCGACCCGCTGCACAACCTGGCCGCCTCGTGGCACATCTACAACTTCAGCTGGTGTAATTCCATCACCTGCTGGAACGGCGCCGCCGACTCCGTCGCGCGCCGGGTGCCCCTCGTCCTCGGTGAGCTGGGACAGAACGACGGCGGCTCGGGCTTCGTCGACTCGCTGATGAACTGGATGGACGCCCGCTCCCAAAGCTACCTGGCGTGGACGTGGGACGTGTGGGGTCAATCGCTGGACTTGATCAAGAGGTACG
>Ga0126383_10000731_pt1 | contig 18955 bp, 11 predicted proteins | sample PanSoiMetPlot_35_FD_96882 | JGI IMG/M metagenome (GOLD analysis project Ga0126383, IMG submission 96882) | Tropical forest soil microbial communities from Panama - MetaG Plot_35 | ecosystem: Environmental > Terrestrial > Soil > Tropical forest > Bulk soil | place: Panama | collected 2016-02-17
CAGCGGATTTCGCAGGATGTACTGCGGGTGGGCCAGGGATCGTTGTATCCGGCGCTACACCGGCTGGAGGCGCAGGGCTGGATTGTTTCCGAATGGGGCGCGTCGGAGAACAACCGGAAGGCGAAATATTACAAACTGACCGCCGCTGGGCGGAAACAATTGTCGGCGGAGACCGAGACCTGGAGACTATTCACCGGCGCGGTAGAACTGATTCTGAAAACGTCCTGAATGGGAGGATATCGTCATGCTCAACAAGCTGAGACTGCGATTACGGGCGCTCTTCTTCAAGTCTAAAATGGAAGACGAGCTGGAAGCGGAGCTGCAGTTTCACCTAGAGAGGGAGATAGAGGAGAACATTATTCGCGGGATGACTCCGGAAGAGGCGCGTTACGCCGCAATTCGCAGCTTCGGCGGTGTCGAGAGGGTAAAGGAAGAAAGCCGGGATGAGCGGGGGATCCGCCTCTTGGAAGAGCTGTGGCAAGACCTTCGCTTCGGCGCGCGATTGTTGCGGAAGAATCCCGGCTTCACGCTGGTCGCAATTTTCACTTTGGCGTTGGGGATCGGCGCTAACACGGCGATCTTTACGGTGGTTGACGCCACGTTGCTGCGCGGGCTGCCCTACAAGGATTCGGACAGACTTGTTCAGGTCTGGGAGTCGCGCCGAATTGGAGAGATCAAACGGCTGGACGCCTCTTACCCGGATTACCTCGATTGGGGGCAAGCGACAGAGGTCATCGATGGCATCAGTGGGTATACTGGTTGGGATGGGTCATTCACGCTAACCGGGCGAGCCGAGCCTGAGCGCATCGAAGGCGCGCGCGTCACGGCGAGTTTCTTTTCCGTGTTGGGAGTCACGCCGATATTGGGGCGCGCCTTCCTCCCTGATGAAGAGCGGCCGCAGGCAGAGGGTACCGTGATCCTGAGTTACGGGCTTTGGCAACGGCGCTTCGGCGCGGATCCAAATATCGCCGGGCAAAGACTCACGCTGGACGGCGGCGGTTACACGGTGCTCGGAGTGTTGCCCAGGAGTTTTCAATTCGCCCCGATGGGAAAGGCGCAACTCTGGGTTCCGTTGCGCCCGACGCCCGGCCAATTGAACCGGCGTTACATGCACTGGCTGGATGTCATAGCCAGGCTTAAGCCGGGCGTCAGTATGGCGCAAGCCCAGGCGCGGATGAACGAGATCGGCGCGCGCATCGAACGCGAAAACCTGGACTCGCATACGGGCGCAGGGCTGACGCTTGTTCCTCTGCACGAGCAGATTGTAGGCTCGCTAAGTTCGCTGCTGCTCGTTTTGCTCGTGGCGGTTGGATTCGTGCTGCTCATCGCATGCGCCAACGTCGCAAATTTGCTTCTCCTGCGCGCGGCGGCGCGGCGGCAAGAGATTGGTATTCGGCTGGCGCTGGGCGCGACGCGCGGTCGGCTGGCGCGGCAACTCCTCAGTGAGAGTTTGTTGCTCGCGCTCGTCGGAGGTGCGCTTGGTCTGGCATCAGCCGCGTGGGGCGTCAAGTTGCTGTTGGCCGCCATTCCGACTGCGCAACTCGATTCGATGCCTTATTTGCAAGGGCTGACGCTCGACTCGCGCGTATTCTGCTTTACCGGCGCGCTGTCGCTGCTCACCGGCATCGTGTTCGGGGTTGCGCCGGCATGGCAATCCGCCAAGTTCGGTCTGCGCAACGCGCTCAAGGACAGTGGCCGCGGCGCTGCAGGTCCCGCCCGCCATCGTTTGCGTAGTCTACTTGTCGTTACTGAAATTGCGCTGGCTCTGGCCTTGTTAGTCGGCGCGGGCTTGTTAATCAAGAGTGCGCTGCGCTTGTTGGATGTGAAATTGGGTTTTCAGCCGGAACGCCTGCTGACGATGCGATTGGAATTGCCGTCGTCCAGGTATGCGACCGACGAACGAGCGCGCGCCTTTCACCAGCAACTGCTGCCACGCGTCGCCGCTCTGCCAGGAGTGGTTGGCGTCGCTTCAGTCAACTGGCTTCCATTACATGGGGGACCGGGGGATTTGCTTCGAGTAGAAGGCAAGCAGCAGCCGCCGCCGGGCGAAGCGCCGAAGACGACCACGCATGTCGTGAGTTCCGATTACTTTCGCACGATGGGCATTACGCTCCTCAAAGGCCGCTCTTTCACCGATGACGACAATCAAGCTGTTCCCAAAGCGCTAGTCATCAATAGCGCACTGGCCAAGAAGCTCTTCGGTCAGGAAGAACCGATCGGTCGCCGCATCATTTTTGAAGGTGGTGAGCCGAAGCCGGTTGAGGTTGTGGGCGTGGTGGATGATGAAAGGGTCGGCGAGCTGGATGAAGAGGCGGTGGCGGTGGCATATCGCCCTTACCTGCAGGAACCATGGACAAAACTGAACCTTGTCATACGAACGGCTGGCGATTCGGACAACGTTGTGAACGCCGTGCGGGGCGAAGTCCAGGCCTTGGATCCGAATCTCGCGCTTTACTCAGTGGCGACGATGAAGCAACTAATTGATGAGCGGCCGGCCATCTTCCTGCGGCGCTATCCGGCCCTCCTATTGAGTTTATTCGCGGTTCTCGCCTTGATTCTGGCTGCGGTGGGCGTTTACGGGGTCATTTCTTATTCGGTCAATGAACGCACGCACGAGATCGGCATTCGGATGGCCTTGGGGGCCGAACGGCGTGACGTGCTCAAGCTCATCGTCGGACAGGGGATGGCGCTGACGTTATGCGGAGTGTCGGGTGGGTTGATAACGGCGCTGGCGCTTACTCGCTTAATGCGAAGCCTGCTATTTGACGTTAATGCAACCGACCCGCAAACGTTTATCACTGTTTCTGCATTAATCACAGTGGCGGCATTATTGGCCTGCTACTTTCCGGCGCGGCGGGCGACGAAGGTAGACCCGATGGCTGCGCTGAGACGTGAATGAGTCCGGCTCACCGAGGCGAAGAACCTCTTTTCCGCTGGCGGTCGAGCAATTGAAGGAGGAAGGAATCCTCTCCAACCGCACTCGACTGCGACAAAGTAAATATCTCAACAACCTCGTTGAGCAGGACCATCGGTTCATCAAAAGGCGAGTCAATCCCGGACTCGGTTTCTTCAGCTTCAAGACGGCGCAGCGGACGATCAGCACATTAGCCACCGCCGGTGACATTTTGATCGCCGGACAATCTGACGGCCTTTTCGTCGCGCTTGATGCCGAGACAGGCGAACGCCTGTGGCGTTTTCAGTGTGGAGCGGGTGTGAATGCCCCACCGGTGACGTACGAAGTCAATGGACGGCAGTACGTCGCGGTTGCTGCTGGTGGCAATTCGAAAGAAAGGGACCTCACTGGACTCGCGGGCGAGCGATTTTTTCAGAATGGAGGAACGATCTTCGTCTTTACATTACCCGGCTTAAAATCGAGGTAATTGCAAATCGCGGGATCGAAGATGCGTCTGATACCGTCCTTTATGTTTCAATGATAGGCTGGTGGGGACGCAATTCACGGCATCACCGGTCGGTTTCGAGCCAGGATGCAGTTTTCGAGCGCAAGCATTCATGACGGTGACCATTTCATCCCACTTGAATAGTGAAGCTGGACCATCCCAGGCGCTGATGTGTACGCCTACAGTTCGTCGCGACCATCATCCATCCGACTCGGGCATAGTCCTCCGCCGTAGCGTTGAAGGCGCCTGCTGCACAGGGCTCCGTAAATTTATGTCCGCTGTAGTAGAACCCATCGCTCATGGCTCCGATTTTGGACCAGAGTTTACGGGAGGTGTACACGTGAAATGGAGTCTTGGTCGCCGCCTCAAGTATAAGACCCAATACAAATGTATTAAGACTTTGGTAATTATCCGCCGTCCCCGGCGGAACCTCGTTCCTAACTCTCATAGCCAACTCTTTTATCGTCGGAGTCCCTATCAAGGGGCGGGAGGATGTCAAGTTATCTGATCTGGACTCTGACCGTATTGGCCGTCTTCCCATCCACCGTCAACGACAGGTCAACTTCGCCCCGCCCCAGCAAACTGTGTAATAAGCGCACATTCACTTGATCCAGTCCGACCAACTCGCCCTGCGGCCCGGCATAAAGCACTTCTGCATTTGTCCCACCGATTTCCATTTCGAGCGAACTGTGATTGCGGAAGCCTGTGCCGAACAGGACCAAAAAGACCTGATCGCTCCCCGGTCCCAGATCGATCGCCGAGGGGACGAAGCGGTTCTGCGCAGGATCGAAGAATGCGATCGGCTCGAAGACCCGCACGCCGTCGCCTTTGACGCGCAGCGCCACTCCCGCGGCGACGCCCTGACCGTTCGCGTTGGCCGAAAACAATCCCGGCGCGCTCACAGCGATCTTCACGCCGCCGGTCGCCGCCACATTTCCGGTGTTTGTCACCGTAACTGCGGCGTCTCCGGGGGCAGTCCCCGGCGGGATCAGACAATTGATTTGCGCTGGCGCGACGAAGAAGAGCGGCGCGAGTCGCTCGACGCCCGCACTGTCACGGACCCTGACCGCCGCGCCGGCCATTTCGGTCGGCAACGGCAAGGTCGTCGCCGCCTGGCTCGCAGTCGCTAGGCCGGCGCCGAACGCGGCCACGATGGATTCGCTTGCCACCCCGTCGCCGTTGAAGCTCGCCGCCGAGGCGGTCGTCACCGCCGACGGCTGCATGACCGTCGCTGTCAGTCCGGACACCGTCAGCGCGCCAGTGCGCGCCGCGCCGGTGTTGGTCTCGACCGAGTAACTGACGCTCCCATCGCCGGTCCCGCTGCTCCCCGCCGTGACCATGATCCATGCGTCATTGCTCATCGCCGTCCACGGGCATCCGGCCGCCGCAGTCACACTCACCGTTCCGGTTCCGCCCGCCGGCGAGATGGTCCTGTTGTTCGGCGAAATGGTGTAACCGCAAGTGGCGAAAGTCGCTGTATAGGTGGTGCTGGTTGATGGCGTGGAAATCGTATGCGCAGTCACACCGCCATCAGACCACGAAGCGAAAACGTAATTCCTGCCGCCGACGTTTTGCGGCGAAACCACTCCCAACGTGCGGTTGATACCAACCACGCTCTCCACGGAAGCCGGCGTGGTAGTCGGCGCGCCGTCCAGCGTCAATTGCAATCCGGGTGGATTCGTTTGCAGTGTGATTGTGGAAATTCGCGGGAAAACGTCGCGGTAGACCGAATGCGATAAGCCGGATGGGTCCGTAACGGTCAAATGAATCCGATACCACACATTGGTGGCGGTCTCGCCCGTGGCCGGAATTACGAATGAGCCACTGGTCGCTCCGCTGGTCGGCGGAACGTGGGGATGCGTGTGGGTGTCGTGATGAAAATCCACTTGCCAGGTGAACGCGTCCGGACCCAGGTCGCCGGTTTCGGGGTCTGTGCCTGTTCCCGCATAACTGATCGTCTGGCCGCCACGGTAGAGCGTCCCGGCCACCGGCGTCGTGATGGCGGCGACCGGCGGTTGATTCGAGGTGACGGTCAGCGTCGCTTCATTGCTCGTTGCCGAGCCGGACGCGTTGCTGACCACGCACCGAAACCGGGCGCCATTGTCTGTGAGCGCGGTCGAAGCGATCGTGTACGACGCCGAGGTCGCGCTTGCAATATCCACGCCATCGCGCCGCCATTGATAGCTCAGTGGAGAGACGCCCGAGGCCGAGACGCTGAAGGTCGCGGCTTGACCGGCGGTGACAGTCACGCTGGCCGGATGTTGCGTAATGGCGAGAGACTGATTTGCCGTGTATGCGATTCGCCGCACCTGACCGTCGCCGCCGCGCTGCAAATAATAAAGGTCTCCATCCGCGCTGACATCCAGGTCCACGATATACGCCATTGTCGAGATGGTGGCGAAATCCGATACGGCGGCGGTTGACGGATCGATGAGTTTGATCCAGCCGGCGCATAAATCCGCGAAGAAGTATTTGCCGAAATATGCGCTCGGAAAACGCGCCGTAACCGGATTGTAAAAAGCGCCGCCCGTGATCGCACAGGAACTCTCGGTAGTCTGATAGGCATATATCGGATCACGGAATGCCGGATTGGGCGGATTGCACTTGCCCTCGCAGGTGGGCCAGCCATAGTTTGCGCCCGCAATGCCATCGTTGATTTCCTCAAACGCAGTCGAGCCTACATCATTGATAAACACCCGGCCGGTCCCCGGCTGAATGTCAAAAGTAAAGGGGTTGCGGAGTCCGAGCGCCCAGATTGCGCGATAGTTTCCGCTCGCCGCGCTGTAAAAAGGGTTGTCGGCGGGAATGGTTCCATCGGAATTGATGCGAAGCAGCTTGCCCTTCAGACTGCTGAGCGATTGAGCATTCTCCGTGACGACGTTATCGCCCACCCCGATGTAAAGTTTGCCATCCGGCCCGAAATGCAGGGCGCCTCCGTTGTGAGCGACCGCCCCGGGGAGAAGATTGTCAATCTCCAAAATCGCCACTTCACTGCCCGCCGCCGCCACGTCGCCGCTCGCCGTAAAGCGACTTACGCGGTTGTGCGCCGGCGAGGTCGAGGTGGTGTAGTAAACATAGACGAACTGATTGCTCGCGAAGTCAGGGTCGAATGCCACTCCGAGCAAGCCGCGTTCACCATTGGAGTCAACTGAAATCGAGACAAAAGGCGCCGGAAGCAACGCGCCGTTTTTGATGACCCGCAGCCGCCCCCCCTGTTCACAGACGAAAAGGCGCCCATCCGGCGCAATCGCCATTGCTGTCGGACTCGCCAACCCAGTGGCGACCTGAAAGTCGGCGAACCCCGGGGGCAGCGTGGCCGCGGACAACGATGGCGCCGGCGCCCATGCCAACGCCGCTGACAGGGCGCCCATGACCACGGGAATCATTCGCGCGAGGATGTGAACTGGGAAGCGGACGTGGGCGCAGATCCTGAGAAGTGAGGTTTTGGAAGCCATTTTTTCCTTCGTCCTGGTCATGAGATTGACCTTGGTTGATCTCAGAATCGAATCTCGGCCATTCAGACTCGAAAAACCTGTCGGGTTTGGGAGAGACGGCGCCAATATTCTATCGGCTGCGACAAGTGTCAAGAAACCCGTCGACCTCTGCAAGGCGCGCTTCTTATCTACGCCCGATGTAGACGAAGGGCGCCCAGTAATACGGATGCGGATACCGCCGTTTCAAGCGGAGCGCCGCCTCACGCAACGATGCGCCCGGACGGCAGCCTTCTTGCAACTGCCTGTAGAACGCCGTCATCAATTCTGCCGTCGCCAGATCGTTGACAGCCCAGAGGCTCACCACCAGCGAGGCCGCGTTGGCGTGAAGAAAGCCGCTCACTATCCCCAGCATCTCATCGCCTGCATAGATGCCGCCCACGCCTGTGCGGCATCCACTCAGCACGGCCAGCGCTCCACGTGTGCGCAGTGAACAGATGTCATAGAAGTTCAACCATGCATCGGCCAGCTTGAAGGCCGAAAACATTGGATTATCCCGCCGGAAGACGGCGTGACAGGCGATGTGCGCGATGTCGCACGAGGGCAGGTGCTGGGCGAGCGCGCCGGCCGAAGCAGCGGCTCCGGTAAAACACTGCGCCTGTGGGAACAACTCGCGAATCGCTCTGATCTCCTCGCTAATGTGCGGCGCCGCCTCGTCCGGCGCGCCGAAAATCAAGACGCGCTTCTCGCCGTCGCCACGCTCCTCGCGGCGAGCCATCAATAGGAACAGGCGCGCGCTCGGCGCGTGAGTGACTTCGTGCCGGTCGAGCAGGTAGCCCGCGCCGTCATAGAGCGCTTGGAACGGCACGTTGTGCAGCATATCGAAGGGGATAAAGATCAGCTTCTTGCCCTCAACCAGCGTCGCGACCGGCGCAAAGAGCGCCCAGTACAATTCGCGCAGGCAGGCGTTGGCGCTCACAAGCAGGCTCTCCTGACGCGCGGCGATGTCGGAATAGCGAGGTTTCTCAAGATGGAACCTCAGCTCCGATACGAGCGCCTTCACTTCCTCGCGCGAGTATGCGCTCTCAACCACGCGCAGCTCATTTCGACCGACCACGAAGATCTTCAACTCTTCCGCATCGAGATAGTACTCGATCACCGTCTCATCTTCGGCCAGCTCATCGCGCAGCTCCGCCGACCTCAGGCCGGCGGAATCGCGTAACCAGACGAAGCGCGGATCCTGAATCTGGGCCTGCCGCGCCAGTCCGACCAGCGCTCGCTCCCGGGCGCTGATCTCTTCTCGCAGCTTGTGATCCATCAGCAGCGAACGGCTCGGATCACTCGTCTCGTACTGAGCAGTCTTGCAGCAATACCAGTCCAGCTCTTCGCGCATTTGTCGCCACTGCCGATAAAGTTCCGCCTGAGTCTGGTCCTCCGCTGCCGGAGTGACCCCCAGCTCATTGACGAGTATATCCAACAGCGTCCGCGCCTTGCGACTTTCAAGGTAGAAGAATGCTCTGGCTTGACCCTCAGCATCTCCTCGATCGAGGCACAACCGGATGAGCTTCTCATAGACGCGCAGCTTGTCTCTGAAGAACGCGCTCCGAAATTCGTCCACGCGAATCCCGGCGCGCATCCTCTCGATGAAGGTGACTGACTGCTCATACTGCTCGTAGGCGCCCCGCAGGTCGCCGGCCTCGATCAGCGCATCGCCGAGCAGCTCATGAGCTTGGTACTTCAGCCAGTGAACGTCCAGTTCCCGGCTCGCCTCAAGGATCGCCTCGCTCATCCCCTTTGCTCTGTCCGTCTGGCCGCCTGCCATCAAGGCTTTGGCGGCGACAAGCTTGGCGTAGAAAGTTTTGGCTTTCAAGCCCTGGCGCGAGAAGAGCTGCTGCGCTTCATCGGCGAGGCCGAAGGCTTCGGCCGGCTCATTGCGTTTGAGCGCCAACTCGGCCAGGTAGACGCCGAGCAAACCGAGATAGACCTTGTTCCCTTCCTCGGAGAATTCTTGCTGCGCCGCGCGCAGTAGCGCGTCAGACTCCGCCAGTTTGGCTTGTTGCAACAAAGCGAGCCCCTGGTAGGTGAGCGCCTTGGCGGCTTCATAGGGCATGGCTAAAGCCCGGAATCGCTCCTCCGCCTGCGCCACCAGACTCGCCGCCTCCTGATGCATGTTCAGTTGCAAGTAGATCTCCGTCAGGTCCAGCTCGCACAGCGCGGTCATCCGCTCATCCTCCAACCGGCTCATCTCCTCGCGCACCTCGTGCAGCACTCGCATGGCTTGATGATATTCGCCCTTGAGAAAATGCAGGTATCCGAGGCTGTACCTGACTTGCGCAGCGGCCCGCTCCATCCCCTGCGCGCTGTGGAGTTCGTAGGCTCGTTCGTAGAGGGCTTGCGCCCGGCGGAAGTCGTCCAGGCTGGAGTAGATGTTGGCGCTGTTAAAGGTGACCACCGCCAACGACCTTAGTTCGTTGGCGGTGGCAAAGACCTCTCCGGCGCGTTCGTAGCAGGTCAACGCCTGGTGGTACTGATCCAGCCCCGCATCGCCATTGAGCTGGCCGGCGTCATCCATCCGAACCAATTCCTGCAACAGACCTTGCTGCTCCATCACCTGACTCCAGCCGTTGACCGGCATGCTAAAAACTCATCTCCAAGCCGCAGGAGGCTATTTTATTTCCCGGCGGTTTGGAGGAAATTTATAAATCTTTCGGTTTGAGGCAATGTTTGGGGCAAAATTTATCAGGCCGATTGGTTCCTGGTTGATGAGCTTCGCTTGCTTTAGGGCGCGTGCGCTGTAGCCATCCCACGAACATAGATTTCACCCTCGGGAACTTGAATCTTGAGATCGTAAATTCCTGAGAGCACTCCCGCAAATTTGAAAATGCCGCGCGCGTCTATCTGAGCGTGATCGACCTCAACCTCACCCTGGAATAATTGAGCAGAGAAACCAATGAGGTCTTGTGCCCGTTGTTGCCGGGGCAAGACCTGGCCGACCATCTCCTCAACTCCGGGCCCTGCGGCCTGCTCAAATCTGAGGTCGATGTCGTAATCTTCCGACTGGAAGAGCATCTGCCGCTCCGCCACGGCGCCGCCGATGGCGGGATCGAAGCGGACATTGGCTGGCTGTTGTGAAGTCAAACTGTCGAAAATCAACCGGGTGAATAATTGGCGCAGCGGCGATCGAAAAGGAGTTGACCGGTCTTTGAACTCGGCTATAACCTTTTGAATCACTTCTTCCGGGAACGTAAATGATTTGTCCTCGGAGGTTAAACGCAGGACTTCTTCCAACCAACGCTGATTCTCCTGACAACTCGGACAGCCCCTCGAAATATGCTCGCGGATGGCGACGCGCTCATCTGCTCTAAGATGGCCTCTCAGGTAATCCAGCAAGTTGGTTAATGACGGACATTTCATTGAATTTCTCCATTCCGGAGCACTACGGTAACATTTCTATTCTATCTATCATATGAGTGGAACAGAGCGTCGAAAAAATACAACGTAATAAGAATTCGTGTGGCCCGAAGCGAAGCCGCCACACAATTCTATGTTGAACTAAGCCAGATTATGTGTGTTTTGGAGTTTAAACCAGAGAGCCAGAGAAGTACAGGTAATGGGACTGCTCAGAGGATGGTGGGATTGATCAAGGGCAGGCTAGCGCTAAAACTGCGCGGAGCGCTTAGTTCAACACCGTGTTAGAAGAAGCCATTTTGTATTAAGATATCTTTTAATTTGGCCAGGCAACGCCCACGCGTAGGACCGATACTCGCGACCGGGATCTCGAGCCGGCGGCTGATCTCGGTGTATGTGGCCTGGGGATCGGTATAAAAGAGATTCTCGATTAGCTGACGGCACAGGGGAGGAAGCAACTCCACCGCCTGTCTGATCAAGTGCTGTCGCTCGATTGTCAAGAGATATTCTTCAATCGACTGTTGCGCCTGATCCGGAGTCTCAGCGGCAATCTCCAATTCCCGTTTATACAGCGAATTGGCGTTGGCGTTACGTTCCCTGAGCTTCCAACATTGCCGCACTGTGACGGTAATTAGCCAGGAACTGAACTTGGCTTGATTCCGCAAACTGGGTAGCTGCTGCAACAGCGTCAGGCAAACGCATTGAAAAACATCGGCTGAGTCTTCCGCTGTCAGACCGAACCTGACCGTAATCGAAGTGATCAATCGCTGATAACGTCGAACCAGCGCCCCCCACGCCCCAGCATCTTTCTCCAGACATCTTGTAATCAAATCGGCATCTGAGAACTTACGGTAATCCGGCATGGCGGATAAGATAGAACCAAGCCTGAGTGATGTCAATATAATGACAAATGGAAAATGAAAAATGGAATTGGCCCGCCCTGTATTTTTCTCCACTCCCAACGCCACTCATATAGTAGCTGAGTGAACTTCAGTAGATTTAGCCTCGGTTCTGAGCTGAAGAGTGGTTATGTTGATTTCAGGCGCCTCACCTGAAAAAAATCTGATCGGTAGGTCCTTAAATCTCAGAGCTAAATTTCAGCCTAGGGCTGGGGCTCGATCAAAGAGTTCAGCGCTCAGTCTTCCATCAACATGCCTCCGGATTCTGGAGGTTTTGTCTGCTCGGTAATCTAAAAGGTTGGAGGTGGCGAGAAGAGCCGGCAAGTCGAGAAAAGCCGGCAATCACCTGTTACCTCATGAACCTTATTCAAAATTCAAAGAAAGGACTAGACATGAAAGAGACAAACAAGACTACGGCTAATACGATTCAGGCGTGGAGAGATCCTGCTTATCGCGCCGGCCTCAGCGAGGCTGAACTTGCCCAACTGCCGGAGAACCCGGCGGGGATGATCGAACTGACTGGCACGGCCCTGGACATTGTCGCCGGCGGCTGGGGAGGCGCCGAAGGCAAGTCCAGCAGATCGGGCAAGTCCAGCAGATCGGGCAAGTCCAGCAAATCAAACAAGTCCAGCAGATCGCACAGGTCCAATAAGTCGAACAAATCGCACTAGTCGGACCGGCCCAACTGGTTTGGCAGACCAGGCGATGGGCGTTCATCTTGCTGAATAAGCGCTGTCGAGGCGTGGGGGGGCGGATAAGAGTCCCCACGCCGCTGCTTGCGTTGATAAGATGCCCAGATGCCGGACGCTAGGTAAAGAGGCCAGCATCTGGCATCTGACATCCGGCATCTTGTCAACGCTCTACTTTACCAGGTAGTGGGTGAGGCGCGAGGGATGAGCCGCTGTTAACCTCTTAAAATTCAAGAGCGAGTATGCGGCTCATCCCACCCGCTTGACCCACTACCCTTTACACTACGTAATTGAGGTTTCATGAGCTTGCATCTGGCTGAGGAGCTTGCCTGGTATCGTGCGACGACGCTGGTTGAAAGACTGGCCGCCGGGCGGTCATCCAGCGACACGGAGCCGGCGGAAGAAGATGAGCTGGCGCGGTATCGTCTGCAAAGTTGGAAGTCGCAGGCGCCGTTCGACGCCGAGTCGTATTTCGAGCGACGTCTTGCCCTCGACGACTTGACCGAGGCCCAACTCCGGCATCTCATCGTCGAACGGATCGAAGCCGTTCGGGAGCGTTTCCCCGAGCGTCCGGCGTGGCTGTCCGATCTCCGCGCCGCCCTCTCTCGACCATGCGCGTCATGCTTTTGCGACCTCATTCCGGATGGACTGAAGAGCAAGCCTGCGATCGGATTCCTGAACGCGGCGGCCCCGTTCATCGAGCAGGCCCTCGACTGCCTCAACGAGGGGATAGAGGCGCTCACGACGAGCGTCTCCCCGCTTCCGTTCGATCCGTCCACAATCAGGAAGATCCTCTTCGCCGACCTGCCCGATGAGATGCTCAAGATGCTGAGCCGAAGTCTGGCGCTGGAGCTCAACATCGCGCGGCTTGAAGGAGAGCTGGAGGGAGCCACATCCGAAGAGCGGTTCCAAAGCTTCCTGGAGCGCCTGCGCCAGCCCGACTATATGCGCCCCTTCCTCCGGGACTACCCGGTTCTGGCTCGCTTGCTGGTCGAGCACACACAGCGGTGGGTTGCCGTCAGCCTGGAGTTCCTCAAGCGTCTCTGTTTGGATTGGGCGGAGATCAAAGCGGCGTTTGCCCCGGAAGCCGACCCGGGCGTCCTGGTCGCCGTCGCCGGGGGCCTGGCCGACACGCGCCGCGGAGGCCGGTCGGTCATGATCGCGAAATTCTGCTCCGGGATGCGGGTCGTCTACAAGCCGAAGTCACTCGCCGTGGACGCGCACTTCCAGGAGCTTCTGCAGTGGTTGAATAGCCGGGGCGCGACTCCTCCGCTCCGGACCCTGAGAGTGCTCGATCGCGAGAGGTATGGCTGGGTGGAGTATGTGGCGGCGCGCGAGTGCGAGACGGCGGAAGAGGTTCGACGCTTCTATCGCCGGCAGGGGGGCTATCTCGCGCTGCTCTACCTCTTGGACGCCACTGATCTCCATTCCAACAACCTCGTCGCGCAAGGAGAGCACCCTCTCCTCGTTGACCTCGAGGCGCTCTTCCATCCCCGCCGCGCTGATGCGAGCAGTCCCGAGACGGCTGACGAGATCGCCCGGTATGCGGTCTCTTACTCAGTCCTGCGCACGGGATTACTGCCCGAACGGGTGTGGGGCAATGCCGAGTGCGAAGGCGTAGATCTGAGCGGCCTGGGGACGGTCGATGGCCAACTGACTCCGCACGCCCTCCCACAATGGGAGGAGACGGGGATTGACACCATGCGCCTCGTGCGCAAACGAAAGCCCATCCGGGCTGGTAAGAACCGTCCGAGGCTCGCGGGCGCGAAGGTGAACGTGATGGACTACCGGGAGGAGATCCTGGAAGGATTCGCTTCCACCTCTTCGTTGCTGCTCAAGCACAGAGACGAGCTGATGGCCGGCGACGGTCCGCTAGCTCGCTTTGCCGAGGATGAAGTGTGCGTCTTCCTGCGTTCGGCGCGAACCTACCGGCGGCTGCTGCACGAGAGTTACCATCCGGACGTGCTGCGCGACGCGCTCGACCGGGACCGCCTGTTCGATCTGCTGTGGATCGAAGTCGAAGGCGATGAGGACCTGGCCAGGGTCATTCGAGTCGAACGCGACAACCTCTGGCGCGGCGATATTCCGCTCTTCATCGCGCGCCCCGGTTCGCGCGACCTCTGGATCAGCGAGAGCGAGCGCATTCCTGACTTCTTTCCCGAATCGAGCATGTCCGTCGTCCGGCGGTCCCTCAGGCGACTCGGCGCCGAGGACTTCGAGCGCCAGGCGTGGTTCATCAAGGCGTCGCTTTCGACTCTCTCCACCGATGATGCCGGATGGCCGGGGTATCCGGAGGCCCCTCCTTCCTCGGTGGCCAGCGGCGTGCAGTTGCGCTCGGCGGCGCAGGCGGTCGGCGACCGCTTAGAGGCGCTCGCTCTGCGCGGGCAGGATGACGTTTCGTGGATTGGCTTGACGCTCGAGCGGGATCGCTCCTGGGAAATCGAACGGCTCGGAATGGATCTGGATGGAGGCATCCCCGGCGTCGCCCTGTTTCTGGCCTATCTCGGCGCGACCACGGGGCAGGAGCGGTACACCGCGCTAGCGCACGCCGCCCTGACCGCGTTCGAGCGCCAGATCGAGAGGCGGGGGCCTGATGTGGGCTTGATCGGGGGGTTCGACGGCTGGGGCGGGGTAATCTATGCCCTGACTCATCTGGGCGTTCTCTGGGATCGCCCCGACCTCATTGCCGAAGCTGAGTCGGTCGTTGACCGTTTGCCGGCCCTGATCGAGCAGGATGACGCGTTGGATGTCTTCGGCGGCGCGGCGGGCTGCATCGGCGGGCTGCGCTGTCTTTATCACTTCGCGCCTTCTGATCGTCTGTCAGGCGCGGCGATCCAATGTGGCGATCATCTTCTGGCGCGCGCGCAAAAGATGCCGGAGGGAATCGGTTGGCTCACCGTCACCGGCGCATCCCGTCCACTCGCGGGTTTCGCTCACGGAGCGGCGGGAATAGCGTGGTCGCTGCTGATGCTCTATGTCTGGACCGGGCTCGAGCGGTTTCGAACCGCGGCGTGCGACGCCATGGCCTACGAGCGAAGTCTCTTCGTCGAAGCAGCAGGCAACTGGCCGGACCTGCGGGAGCGCGGAAGCCCGAGAGGCAGGGCCGCCCAGTCAGGCTTCATGTCGGCGTGGTGTCACGGGGCAGCGGGGATAGGGTTGGCGCGGCTCAGCTCACTCCCGCACGCGGACGACCCGGCTATTCGGGCAGAGATCGCGGTGGCGATCGAGACGGCCCTCCGGCAGGGGTTTGGACACAATCACTCATTGTGCCACGGTGATGCCGGCAACCTGGAGCTTCTGCTGCAGGCGAGCCGAGTCTTGGGGGATCACGAATGCGGGGCTCACCTTCAACGCCTGACCGCAGTGATGCTCGAGTCCATTGAGAAGCACCGCGAGAAGCGCGGATGGCAGTGCGGGACGCCTTTCGCCGTGGAGACGCCAGGCTTGATGACGGGGTTGGCGGGCATCGGGCTTCAGTTGCTGCGGCTGGCCGAGCCGGAACTCGTGCCGTCGGTCCTGGTCCTCAATCCGCCTCACCCGAAGCTGCTTCAATGCGTCTCAGCTTGCGCCGGCGCCGCGCGCGTCAGTCCCGGCCTTGAAGCCGTCTCGTCCGCAGCAGCCTTCGTTCACTGACGGGAGCGTGATTGCGAAGAGGATGAGTTATGGAGCATATCGACAAAAAGAGAGACGAAAAGAACGATGATAATGGGCCTCCTCTCCAGGAGGGCCTCGCTCTCATGACGCGGCCACTGTTTCGACCAACAGTATTTGAGGCCCGGCGGGAGCGGGCGCTGGGCACGGTGTCGCTCGTCCAGCCGGTCTCTACCAAGATTTTCACCCTGATTGCAATTGCCATCGCCGCCGGCCTGATCGTTCTTTGCTTCCGGGGCGCGTACACCAGCAAGGCGCGGGTCAGGGGGTTCCTGGTGCCTACCAGCGGGCTGATCAAAGTTTACTCGCAGGAAGCAGGGACGATCGTGGAAAGACGGATCGCTGAAGGTCAGCGAGTTTCCAGAGGAGATGTCCTGTTCGTGGTCTCTATGGAGCGTCGCACCGGCCAGGCGGTAGAGGCCCAGGCCACGGTCATTGCCAGATTGCGCGAACGCCGCGCGAGCCTGGAAGGCGATCTACGGCAGCAGGATTTCATTGCCAAGATAGAAAGGGAGTCGCTCGATCAGCGCATCAGCGCTATGGAATCGGAGCTGGCCCAGTTGGCGCAGGAAATCACGACCCAGCAACGCCGCGTCGCGTCCGCCGAGGGCATGCATGCGCGGCACCTACAGCTCCGCGGCGAATCCATCGTGTCAGAAGAGCAGGTCCAGGAAAAACTGAGAGAGCTTCTGGATGAGCAAGGCAAGCTGCAGGCTCTGGAGCGGAACCGGATCGGCTTGACCCGCGAAATCGGAACCCTGCGGGCGAGCATTGCTTCGTCCGAACTCAAGGCTCGCGCGCTGCGCGCGGCGACCGAGCGGGATGTCTCAGCGTTGGAGCAAGAGACGACCGAATATGAGTCTCGGCGGACAGTTGTCGTGACGGCGCCCGTGGATGGGACTGCCACGGCTCTGCTCGCAGACCGCGGGCACACCGTCAATCCGAGCCATCCGCTGGTCTCGATCCTGCCGGCGGGAGCGGTGTTGGAGGCCCATCTGCTGATCCCTTCGAACTCAATCGGATTCCTCGCTCCGAACCAGACCGTCTCCTTGCGGCACGAAGCCTTCCCCTATCAACGCTTCGGAAGTTACCAGGGCCACATCACCGAGATCTCCAGGACGCTTATTCTGCCCGGCGAGACGACCCTGCCCATTCAGCTTGCGGAGCCGGCCTACCGCGTCAGCGTGGCGCTCGACTCGCAGTCGGTGAAGGCGTACGGGCAAGATTTCCCTCTGCAAGCCGGGATGCTGTTGGACGCCGATATCTGGCTCGATCGTCGCAAACTTTACGAATGGCTCCTCGACCCGATCTACAGCGTTAAAGGGAGAGTCTAAAGATGGACGCCACACTCGCATTTTCAGGCGGCCGCAAGACGCCGCTCATTCTACAAACCGAAGCCGCGGAATGCGGCCTCGCGTGCCTCGCCATGGTGGCGGGCCATTACGGCTATCGGACCGATCTCGCCACCCTCCGCGGGAAGTATTCGATCTCTTCCAAGGGCACGACCCTCGCCACGCTCATCAGGATCGCCGGCCAGCTTAATCTGAACTCCCGCCCGCTGCGTCTCGAGATGTGGGCGCTCAACCGGCTGCGGCTTCCAGCCATACTTCATTGGGACCTGAATCACTTCGTCGTGCTCACCGAGGTCAAGCGGAATTGTGTGGTCATCCTCGATCCGAGCCTCGGCCGCCGGACATACACCTTCGACGAGCTCTCAAGGCGCTTCACCGGCGTCGCTCTGGAGCTTCAGCCGAGCGAGCAGTTCCAAGCCGGGACCGAACGCAAACAGATCACGCTCAGGCAACTCATAGGGCGATTGCCTGGCCTGGGCCGGCTGCTCACACAACTCTTTCTCCTCGCTGCCGTACTGGAATTGTTTGCCGTCCTCAGCCCCTTCTTCACGCAACTGGTACTCGATCAGGCGGTGGTTGCAGGAGACCGGGACCTGATCACGGTCCTGGGCATGGGGTTTCTCTTCCTCGCCCTGATCCAGGTCGGGGTCTCGGCTCTCCGCTCGTGGGTGGCGCTCTACCTAGGCACGACCCTCAACCTGCACATGCTCTCCAGGCTCTTCTCACACCTCCTGCGGGTGCCCATGGTCTACTTCGACCGGCGGCACCTCGGGGACATCGTCTCGCGCTTCGAATCGCTGAACACGATTCGGCGGACCATGACCACCACCTTCCTTGAGGTCATCCTCGATGGCATCATGGCGGTAGTCACGGCGGTGATGATGTACATCTACAGTTGGCAGTTGTCCCTCATCGTTTTCGCATCGACCGCGCTCTATGGCGCGCTGCGGGTGGTCCGGTACCGGCCGTTGCGGGAAGCCACCGAAGACCAAATCGTTTGTGCAGCCAGGCAACAGACCAACTTCCTCGAGACCCTCCGCGGCATGCAGAGTGTGAAGCTCTTCAACCGGCAGGAGCAGCGCGCTGTGGCTTACCAGAACCTGGCCGTGGACTCTTTCAATGCCGGCATCCGCATCCAGAAGCTCCGGATGCTGTACACCGCGCTCAATGGCGTACTGTCTGGCGTGGAGAACATCGCGGTGATCTGGCTGGGGGCGATCCTGCTGCTGGAGCGAGGCTTTTCCATCGGCATGCTGTTTGCGTTCATCGCCTACAAATCGCAATTCGCCAGCCGGATGTCGAGCCTGATCGATAACGCGATCGATTTTAAGATGCTGGATCTGCACCGCAGCCGCGTCGCCGACATCGCTCTCACTGAGCAGGAGCCGGAGTTAGCGGGCTCGGGTCTGAACCAAGAGGCGATCCGCCCGGAGATCGAGGTGCGGAACCTCAGCGTGCGCTATGCCGACACCGAGCCATTCGTGTTGCGGGATGTCAATCTCCGGATCAGGGAAGGCGAATCGGTCGCCATCGTCGGGCCTTCGGGTTGCGGGAAGACCACTTTGCTGAGGGCGATGATGGGGATTCTGCCGCCGGCGGAAGGTGAGATCCTGATCGGCGGCGTCAGCCTCGCTCGCCTCGGCACGGCTCACTATCGTAGCCTGATCGGCGCCGTGTTGCAGGAAGACAAGCTCTTTGCCGGCTCGATTGCGGACAATATCACTTTCTTCGATCCGGAGCCGGACACGGCGCGCGTCGAGGCTTGCGGGAAGCTGGCTGCCATTCACGACGACATCCTGGCCATGCCGATGGGCTACCAGTCGCTGATCGGCGACATGGGCACGGTGCTCTCCGGGGGGCAGAAGCAGCGGGTGCTGCTGGCGCGGGCGCTCTATAAGAAGCCGAAGATCCTCTTGCTCGACGAGGCGACAAGCCATCTCGATGTCGCGCGGGAGAAACAGGTGAGCGAGGCGATCAGGCATCTCAAGTTGACGCGGGTGATCGTCGCGCACCGCCCGGAGACCATCGCATCGGCGGACCGGGTTTTCCGTCTGGCTGCCGAGACTCAATCCCAACTGCGCATGGCCGGGGAAAATATGTGGCCATCGTGACACTGGGAAGCGCGGC
>Ga0126383_10000732_pt1 | contig 18954 bp, 15 predicted proteins | sample PanSoiMetPlot_35_FD_96882 | JGI IMG/M metagenome (GOLD analysis project Ga0126383, IMG submission 96882) | Tropical forest soil microbial communities from Panama - MetaG Plot_35 | ecosystem: Environmental > Terrestrial > Soil > Tropical forest > Bulk soil | place: Panama | collected 2016-02-17
CCAAAACTGACCCCACGTCGCATTCGGCCCACCCTTCTGGCGGAACGGTTCGCAACCTAATTTGCACGGCAGGACGGTTGCGGCACCACCGGGTTGCACTTCGTCAGCCCGCTGGCAGAGCAGCCATCTGCTGCTCGCACTCGGAGATCCAGGATCTGACGAGTCCGAGGAAGTTTTGAAGTTGTGCCCGGGTCATGCTGGTTAGCAGCTTGGCCAAATATCAGTTTCCCGACAATTTAGGTGACGAGTGCATCGGGACAAGGAGCGACTAGTATGTATCCTGTGTGCGTAACTTTATGGCCAGTGACCACGGAGAACAGCAACCGCATTGCAAGCCGAAGCGATCGCAGGGACCGGCTCCGGCACAGTGAGGGTGCCCGTTGGGCTCGCAATGAACGTGTCTTCGCTGACGAACGGAGGTGGGGGTTGTCAGGTTCCGAATGTTGCGGCTACTCCAATCCAAGTGAGCACCCGAGCGTAGGATGCGGCGGCGTTTATTCAATTCAGGCGACGGTTGAGCAACTGAAATAGCAACGATACGAAGGAAGCAGGTTGTTGTCGGATGTCTCGTGAATGCGGGGATGCTTCCTCTCGGGTTTTCTGGTATCTTCCAAGATGAATGAGTCACCACGATGCCATGTCGCGGCGGACTTTGGGAATTATTCCGGCCCGTGCGGGCTCGAAAGGCATTCCTCGAAAGAACATCCGCACCATGGCGGGTGTGCCTTTGTTGGCGTATACAGCTCATGCTGCGTTAAACGCTGCCTCTCTTTCTCGGGTTTTATTGAGCACAGATGATCCTGAAATCGCCTCCATCGGGCGTGCTGCCGGACTGGAGGTGCCGTTCCTTAGACCCGAAGAACTGGCTATCGATTCGACGCCCATGGTGCAGGTTGTTTTGCATGCTCTCGAATGGGTTCAGAGTCGTGGCTTAGACTACGGCGCCGTCTGCGTCCTCCAGCCCACCAGCCCCCTGCGCAGTTCTGCGACGATCGACCGCTGCGTCGCATTGTTATGGAAAAACGACGTAGACAGTGTGATTTCGGTTCGGCCAGTTCCGCTCGAATTCAACCCTCATTGGGTGTACTTCGAATCGTCGGCAGGGCTCCTGGAACCCTGCGTTAATGGCCCAGAGATCCCGTGTCGTCAGCAGCTCCCTCGTGCATACCACCCCGACGGCGGGGTTTTTGTAACCAAGACAGAAGTGGTAATGGTCGAGCACTCATTGAGGGGGAAAAGAATGATGGGAGCTGTATCCCCTGAGGGCGAGGCTGTTGATCTGGACACACACGACCAGTGGCGAGATTTAGAGGAAAGGCTGAAATTCACGTCTCAACCAACGGATCAGAGTTCCCCCCAGTGACCTAGCGCGATCCCCTTCGCGAAACCGAATCCCTGGGCTGTCACCTGGTCGTAGTTGGTGTGCGTTATTGTTCCTCATTATGTCAGACAGGCTCACTCTTTGTGGAACTGAGAGCGACTTGCAATCCCTCGGTAGGTCGGCGGGATTACTTTGTGAGCTTGCCCCGGACAGCCGTTGGTTGAAGGGAGCGCAGCACTGCTATAAACCCTATCAGTTGCTGGGATCTGCCGACGGAGCGCTACGCATCGCACATTCCGTGGTCTCGAAGGTAATCGAGCATCTGGCGGCGTTCGAAGGGATCCCGCAGATGGCGTCTTTAGAGGAGTCACTCCTTGAACAGGTCAGTTACAACGCCCAGGCGCTTCATCTTGACCGGTGGTTTGATTCAGAGGGGATTTCCGTATGTCACTTCGACTCGTATTCGGCGTGGTTCGACCGGCTACGTCAGATTCGGGCTTTGACGGGATCCAGATATCAATTGACAGCACGCGTGCCTTTCGGTCGAGCGGGCTGGATTCAGCGAGGTATATTAGATCTGTCACGATCCATCGGCAGACCTTCCGAACTGTCGCGTCGAGTAGCTCCATTGTGGTCGCGCATTTTGTCGGCGCTTCCAACACGAAGGCTTGCCGGCGATGCGCCGCGCGGAGGAATTTGGTTTTACTCGACGGCGTACAATTGCACCAAAATAGCGCTGGAATACGAAGAGTATTTCCCACGCAAAATCAACTTTTTGATAGAAGACCCATCGACAGGAGGAAAGCGTCTGTCAGAGCTTGGGCGACACTCGTATGTCCTTTATGCGTGGGCGCGAGCATCCGATATTCCTTCAACGTCGGAAGTCGATCGTATCAGCGATCGCATTGCTCAGGCGGTTGCATCTGTCCCGCTTACCGGCGACGAGGATGTTTTGCGTGCGGCTCTTCTAAGGAGTGAGTGGTGGGATCATTTTACAAAGAGAATATTGCCGTTCCTTATCTTACACGAACGCGCTCTGCAACGATGGTGTGACGCAGTTGCCCCTGAAATGTTGGTGGTCGGCAACGCTGGCTATGAACGCGCTGTGCTCCAGTCCCAGAGGGCGCAGCGCATTCCTTCTCTGATGCTCCAGCATGGCATCATGCACTGGGTCTACGCCGTAGCCGATCAGCCGGTCACTCATTTTCTCATCCGGGGAAGATTTTTCTTGAATCTCATTAACGATAGGCTGCGAAGCAAGACGGTCATATGCAATTATCCCCAACCGGTTGATCCCACTTTACAAGCGCGGAGCCGGAAACGCCGCGGCATTCTTTTCATTACCATGCCCTATCAGGTTGCCCCGCTCTTTCACCTTGCCGACTTGCGTGAAATCCTGGGGTGCTTGTTGCAGTTTTCTCATGATGCTGATAGGCCTCTGTTGATTCGAGTACATCCTCTTGAGAGAACGTCATTTTACCAACGACTCGTCTCCGACCTTCAAAGGGAGTTAAGCATTCGCTGCGATGTGGTCTACTCACAGGGGCCGGGTGTTGAAGAACTGCTGGCAAGCTCATCGGTTGCGATTCTATATTTTTCAACGATGTTTCTTGATTGTCTGCGCCATGGCATTCCAATAATCAGTTTAGATTGGCACTCGTTTCCCAATAAGCGTCATTTTAGAGACGCACAAATTTTCCACTTCGCATCTGATCTGCGCGACCTTGAGCAATTGCTGCGGGCTGCCGTCGATGGCGGTCTCCCCTCGAGCTGTGGCTCACTGAGCGAATTTCTCGCCCCTACTAAACCAGAAGAGGTAACAAGACTTATCACTGATCTTTGCCAATCAAGCGGCGCACTTGGCCAAACTTCTTCTTACTCAGCTAGCGGCAGGAATTAGAGGCGATGCGAATTAACAGCTCCTCCCACCTGTGCGCGACTTGATCCCAGCTCCACTCCTTTGCCATCTCGGCGCTTCGGTGGCCCATCGTCAACCTCGTTTTGCGGTCCTCGATCAATGCGCCCACATATTCGATGAACTCTGACTCTGACCAAGCCACGAGTCCATTTGCCTTGTGAACAACCGTTGGCGCTTCGTAGAAGCCATAGAGGACGATCGGCAGACCGCAAGCGGCTGCTTCCTGCGTCACCTTGGGAACGCCCTCCGATCGAGAGGGCAAGACGAAGAGCGAGCAGTTGCGAAACTGTTCCGCCAGAGCCTCGGGCAAAACGGGCCCTGGAAAAGCCAAGTTCTCAAGTCTCTTTTTTCTTGCCTCAACCATTAACGGTTGCCGCATTTCGCCATCACCAAACCATAAAAAGTCGGCCTGCGTATAGCGAGCTGCTAGGCTAAGAAATAGCTCGGGGCCCTTCGAGCTCTTTACTCCTCCGCAACCAACAACCCGGCAACGAGCTGGTTCACGGCGTCCCTGATCGTGGAAAATACAATTGTCTACTCCCAGAGCCAAGCAAGAGATCTTATCCCCATACAGACTCTTTCCAACTTGAGCAAGGAACGGACTGATGGCGACGATGTGCGTGCTTGTCTGGTACATCCACCGAATGCGAGAGGCTGTAGCATCCGCTCCCTGCTGGCCAAAGACCGGGTGGCCCATGAGGTTTGATATGTCTCGCACTTCTTGTTCGGTTGCGATAATGCCTTCGAAGGTGGCAATGATCGGAACATAGCGTCCGATCACCCTGCGGGCATTGAATCCTGCCTTATCAGCCCAACTGGGCCCCGGATAGAAGATCGCGTCGCACTTCGTTTGGTAAGCCCACGCCAACTCGAAATGCCAGAAGCGCGTATGCGAGATGCGATGAGTTTCAATGGCAAGGTTTGTGCGAATGTTCTCCGGAGGTTTTTCTCCGTGAATCGCTATCCACCGAGCGCGAGGATCAGAGAAGCGTGACAACAAGGCCCTCGCATTCGAATTCTGTGGATTGGTGTCCGTTTCATCCATCCACCTAGGCACGAAGAACCGCAGGCAGTCCTGATCAGTGTCCATTGAATCAGTTCGGTTCCGACAATTGAATTCTGGCAATCCGGTAAGCGGCCTGGACTGCACGTCCAGGCTCTCAAGTGTGCCATGCCCAAGAAGAAAAAACCGCGCTCCAGGACTCACCGTGGCACCCGGAACTCAGCGGACGCGTAGGGCGGAGTTGATTGCCTCGATTACGTAATCCTGGTCTGACTGGGATAGACCGACAGAAGAGGGTAGGCTTACGGCGCTAGCACAAAGCCAATCTGCCGTCTCGCAGCGTGTCGCTTCGGCACGGCAGTGCACAGGACTGCGATGCATGGGCTGCCAGAGTGGGCGACTCTCGATTCCCCGTTCCTTGAGTTCCCCGATTAGACTCCTGGAAGTCATGCCAAATCGTTTCTCGTCCACGAGGACGGTGTAGAGCCAGAAGATGCTTTCCGCCCAGGGAGCCTGGGGCATGTGTCGAATCCCGGACGTCTCGCCGAGGCCTCCTTGATAGCGGGACGCGATGTCCTTCTTCTTTTCAACGTACTCGCCGAGCATTTCGATCTGGGCGCACCCAATGGCGGCCTGGATGCTTGTCAATCGATAGTTGTATCCGATCGCACCATGCACGAACTCGACAGAATCGTCCTTTGCCTGAGTGCTAAGATACCTTGCTTTCGCTGCCCATTCAGAATTGGAAGTGACAATCGCACCGCCGCCGCCAGTCGTAACGATTTTGTTACCGTTAAAACTAAAGCACGCTATGTCTCCGAGCGACCCGACCGGGCGGCCTTTGTATTTTGCTCCCAAGCATTGGCTTGCGTCCTCAACCACGACGAGTCCAAATTCGCGTGCCACCGATGAAACGGCATCTATATCGGCAGGATGACCAAGGATGTCGACTGCGAGGACGGCCTTCACGGCTCTTCCGGTCCGACGATTACGAAGCTCTCCGCCCGACACGATACAATTCTTCTTGAGAAAATCAGACAATTTCTGCGGATCGATTTGCCAGTATTGTGGCTCCGCGTCGATGAGAACTGGCCAAGCACCTGCGTAGCGAATCGCATTGACGGGCGCGATGAAGGTCAGTGTCGAAACCAGCACTTCATCATCGGGTACCACCCCGCTCACCAAAAGAGCGATGTGCAATGCTGAAGTACCGTTGGTTGTTGCAACGACCGAAGACACTCCGACCGATTGTGCGATCATCTTCTCGAAACGGGTCACATATTCCCCGGCAGACGACACCCATCCCGAATCGAGACAATCCTTCACATACTTCCATTCGTTTCCGCGAATTTCAGGAACCGAGAGAGGGATGGATGTGGCTGCAGCGCTAAACTTCGTCATATCTTAAGACTGATCGGCTCAGATTGCATAAGTTTCGGTTTGGCGATGAGCCTCGCTCGAGCGAATCCATGCCAAAGTTTTCTCCAGACCTTCGGGGAGACTGACTTGTGGACGCCAGCCAGTCAATTCTTCCGCCAGCGAGCTACTGGCACAAAGTCGTTCGACTTCGCTCTCGGAAGGGCGGACTCGTGCGGTTTCTAGAATGATCCGGAACTCCGTTCCAGTTAAAGAGCAGATCATCCGAGCAAGATCGGCGATTGATATTTCCTTTCCGCTGCCCAGATTGAAGACCCCGCCAATCGCTTTCTCGCTCTCTGCAACGTTCAGGAAGCCGCGGACGGTGTCAGAAATGTAGTTGAAGTCACGAGTAGGAGCAACATTTCCAATTCGGATTGGCTCGTTTGCTAAAGCTTGTATCATGATCGTCGGAATAACAGCCCGAGCAGACTGACGAGGGCCATAAGTGTTAAACGGACGAACGATGCTGATGGGAAGTCCAAAGGACCTATGAAATGATTCGGCGAGCTTGTCAGCGGCGATCTTCGTGGCTGAATATGGGGACTGCGCTTGCAGCGGGTGATCTTCGGTGATGGGGATCCGCCGTGCGGTGCCATAAACTTCGCTTGTAGACGTGTGCACGAACCGAGAGACACCCGAATGCAAAGCTTCTTGAAGAACGTTAAGCGTACCGGCTACGTTGGTGCTCACGTAAGAAGAAGGAGACACGTAAGAATATGGAATGCCGATCAGAGCCGCGAGGTGGAACACAACGTCGACACCCTTCACCGCTTTCCTGATACAGTCTACTTCTCGAATGTCACCCCAGATAACCTCGATCTCGGCTTGGAGATCACTTTGTTCGAGCCATCCCTTTCGCCCCTGACTGTTATATCTCAGCAATGCACGAGTCTTGGCGTCATTTCTAACCAGAGCTTCAGCGAGATGACTTCCGATGAAGCCCCCCGCACCGGTGACAAGAACCGACTTCGATTTCCAGCTCAACGCGCGACTCCCAACCTTTGCAGGTCCTCTTTCGCACGCTCATAGTCTTCAGGGCGCCCGATGTCGAGCCAATATTCCCAAATCGGAAAGCTAATCACTTTGCCGCCAGTTCTAATGACCAGATCGATGAGCTGAGGCATGTCAAATCTTTGATTAGATGGGACCAAGCGTCGCGCTGCGGGCGAAACCAGATAAATGCCCGCATTAACAAAAAACTTCACTGTGGGCTTTTCTGTAATCCCGGTGACGTTAACTCCATTGGTCTCAACGACGCCGTACGGAACATCAAATCCATACTCGCGAACCGCGACCGTCATCTCCGCGCTGTGTTCGAAGTGAAAGCTAAACATAGCCCGGAAGTCTAGTGCGGTAAGAATATCGCCATTGACGACCAGCAGCGGTTGATCCCCAGAGACTAGCGACAGCCCTCCGGCTGTTCCAAGTGGCAGCCGCTCGGCCACGTATCCAAGATCAACACCGAATGCACTCCCATTTCCAAGGTGCGCCGAAATCTTCTCGGCTTTATAGTGCGTGCTAATGTCGACTTTCGATATGCCAGCCCGCTTTAGCTGTTGTACCAGTCGTTGAATCAGAGGCTCGTCGCCAACGCGAAGCATCGGTTTCGGTGTATCTGCCGTCAAAGGCATCAAACGCTTCCCAAAACCGCCTGCCATCACAACGGCGTGGATCGGAACTTGTGGGTCTCCCACCAACTCATCGAGTACGGCGAGTTCACACACCCTGCCGTCTTTGTCGACCAGGGGGATTTGCCGTATCGACTCGGCCTTCATGGCTTTCAGAATCGCTTCTCGGGTACTGTCGATAGGCAGAGTTACGGGTTGAGGCTTACCGTGAGAATGAAGCTCTTGGAGCAGAGTTGCAACCGGAAGATCTAGATTAAGGCCGGCCAACACCGCACGCCGCAGGTCCCCGTCGGTTAAGGTCGCCAACAGGCATCTCTGGCCGTTGACCACGAGCGCGATACCTTTAGCACCTCGATCGATACACACCATTGCCGACCGAAGTGTGGCCTCAGGGCTGACAACGATTTTTTCCAGTTCCCGCACGGCTGATCACAAAATCGTACAGAGCAAAAACTCACAGCTGATCGGAAACAAAAACCACCCAATAATATATCATCGGTTCGGGGATACAGGGCCGAGGCTGCGGGGTTGAGCGGGCCAAAGATCGGTTCACGTTGAGAGATGCCCAGAGCCGCAGAAATCAGACGGTTGCTCCATCATGCCTATCAAAATCGGCGGCAAACAAATCGGAGACGGTCATCCGTGTTTTATCATTGCCGAGGCAGGCGTAAACCATAACGGCAGCGTGGAACTCGCAAGAAGACTAGTCAGCGCCGCAGCCGAGGCCGGCGCTGACGCCGTTAAATTCCAGACGTTCCAGGCAGACCGGCTGATTTCTGCAAATACGCCGAAAGCAGATTATCAGAAACAAAGCAGCGGAACCTCCGAACAGCAGCTGGAGATGGTGCGTCGGCTTGAGATGCCAGAAGACATGACGCGATCAATTGCCGCTTATGCCGCGACTCTCGGCATTATCTTCCTGTCAACTGGCTTTGATGAGCAAAGCATCGATCTCCTCGACGATATCGGGGTGCCGGCCTTCAAAATCGCCTCAGGAGACATTACTGATCTCCCACTGCTCGCATTCGTCGGACATAAAGGAAAGCCGGTAATTCTGTCCACCGGCATGTCCTACCTTGAAGAAGTGAGGTCTGCTGTCAAGACGCTCCTTTCTGCCGGATGCCCGGATATTGCCCTTCTACACTGTGTTTCTAGTTACCCTGCCGATCCGCAGGAAGCGAACCTAAAGGCATTGCGAACCCTTAGAGAAGCCTTTGACGTGCCGGTTGGGTTTAGTGATCACTTCATGGAGAGTGAGATTGCGATTGCAGCCCTGGCGATTGGTGCCAACATTGTTGAAAAACATCTTACGCTGGATGTGAACCTTCCCGGACCCGACCATGGCATCTCCCTTTCGCCAGCAGGATTCAAGGCCCTCGTCCGATCGATACGTACCGTCGAAACATCGCTGGGGGACGGGGTGAAGAAGCCACATCCGGCGGAACAGAATGTCCGCGAACTGGCCCGGCGCAGCATAGTCGCAGCTTGCGCAATAGCCACAGGAACAACCATCACTCGTGAGATGCTGGCTTTTAAGCGGCCGGGGACTGGAATTGCCCCGGCTCAGTGGGAAAAGTTAATTGGAAAGCGTGCTGCGTGCGACATTGCAACTGATTCCTTGATCAAGGTAAGGGATCTGGAATGACCCTTCGGACCGCAGTTGTGACCGTAGGGAGATCAGACTACGGCCTCTACTTTCCGGTGCTTCATATTCTGCATAAGGATCCCGAAATCGAGCTGAAACTGATCGTTTCGGCTGGTCATTTGGACCCGAAATACGGATTCACTGTTCAGGAGATCGAGTGCGACGGTTTTCCGATCGCTGCCCGCGTATCGATGCGAATGCGGGGCGATTCGCCAGCAGACGTCGCGAGGGCTATCGGCGTCGGCGTTCAGGAGTTTGCCTCCGTATATTGCCAGAGCCAACCTGACGTTGTTCTCCTGTTAGGGGATCGCTACGAAATGATCGCGGCTGCGATCGCGGCGCTTCCATTAAAGATTCCTATTGCACACATCCAGGGAGGAGAGCTCACCTACGGCGCGATTGACGACGCGATCCGGCACGCTATCACAAAACTCAGCCATATTCACTTCGCAGCGACAACTGAGTACGCTCATCGGATTCGACAAATGGGAGAGGAGCCATGGCGGGTACATTTGACGGGTTCGCCCGCGATCGACTCAATCCGATGGTTCGACCCCATTCCGAAAAAAGAACTCGACAACGAATTCTCTATGGATCTCTCTCAGGCGCTTCTGATCACGTATCATCCAGTTACTCTTGAGGACAGCGACAGAGAGACTCTCACAAATCTTTTGACCGCGGTTTCTGAGTCTGGCTACTGCCTGCTTTTCACGTATCCGAACGCCGACTCGCACAACACTGAGATTATTGAGCGTATCCGAGGTTTTGTAGCCATGAGACCGCGCGCGAGCTTTGTAACCAATCTGGGTCACCGCAAGTACCATAGTGTGCAAAAGTATGTGGCTGCCATGGTGGGGAATTCAAGCAGCGGAATTATCGAGGCTGGAACTTTTCGGCTCCCCGTAGTGAATATTGGAACCCGCCAACAAGGTCGGGTTCGTGGTGCTCACGTCATAGATGTTGAAGGATCGAAGGACGCGATCCTCAAAGGCATTGCGAAGGCCGTGAGCACAGGTTTTCGCGAGTCCCTAATAGGTACTGAAAATCCATATGGGGACGGGCATTCCGCAGAACGGATAGTATCGCTGCTAAAATCGATGCCGCGAGGGCGCACGTTGATTGTGAAGAAGTTTGTCGATTACGTGCTTGTTAGTGACCCGAACGCATGAAGAACGTGAAGCACATCGCCATTGTCGGCGCTGGCGGGCTTGGACGTGAGGTTCTCGCTGCAATAGCAGCGTGCAACGAGGCTCGAAAGGAATGGAACGTCTTAGGTTTTCTGGACTCAAATCGTAATCTCATCGGCTCAGAGGTTGGGGGCGTGCCGGTACTCGGGGGCGATGACTGGGTTCCGAAGAATCACGATGATTCGGTTTGGTTTGTGTGCGGTATAGGAGATCCAAAGGTCAGATTTCGCGTAGCCGAAGAGTTTCGTGGCCAAGGCCGCAAGTTTGCTTCGATAGTGCATCCGGGTGTGCGAATTCCGACTTCGGTTCGCATAGGCACGGGAACTGTTGTTATGGCAGGCACTCAATTCACTACCGACGCAAATGTCGGGTCCCACGTTGTTGTCTACATAAATTGCGGGATCACTCATGATGTCGAGATCGGTGACTTCTGCGTAATCGCAGCGGGCTGCAACTTGTCTGGCGGGGCAGTTCTGGAAACCGGCGCGCAACTTGGTACGGCGGCGAGTGTATTGCCTCGCCGTCGGATCGGAGCTTGGACCACCATCGGTGCCGGGAGCGTGGTTACTGAGGACATTCCTGCTGACAAAATTGCCGCGGGAATTCCTTGTAGAGTCATACAGAAATGAATATGCCTGGCACCGCGCCCTTTCATTCGCGTCGACGCCGTCATTGTCTGAGAGCTGCCCAATCGGAGCTTGGATTCTGGCGAAGTTCACAATTCCAGCGCGATCACATGTTGCCAACTGCGTAGCACCATTATGAGGACGAGCTTCGCTCGTCCGATTCTTTTTCGAACCATGGTTCTAAACTGTCTCTAAGCGCGACGGCGCAAACGGGCGCTACAGTACGGGTCGAGAATTTCCAGGCGCACATAGGGGCAGATCGCGACGCTACGAACAAGGTCGCTATACTCTTGCCCATGCCCCTTTCCATGGCGCAAGAACAGGACATCCTCAAAACCCCGCCACCCCGCCGGCCGCCAAAACTCACCTCGCGTCGCATCGGGATTCACACCTCCAGCGCCGGAGGGGTGCAGAACGCCGCCGAGCGCGCCTACCGCCTGGGCTGTAACACGTTTCAGGTTTTTTCCTCTAGCCCCCGGCAGTGGGCGCCTTACGAACTCGGCCGGCCGCAGTGCGATGAACTGCGCCGCTTGCGCGAGAAGTACGATCTCAGCCCCCTTGCCATCCACACCAACTACCTGGTCAACCTGGCCAGCACGACGCCGCTGTTCCTCGAGAAGTCGATTCGCGCTTTTCGCGGAGAAATTGAGCGCGCCCTGATGCTGTGCGCCGATTACCTGGTGCTGCATCCGGGATCGTTTCGCGGTGCGAATCGCGAAGAGGGTCTGCTGCGCACGGCAGCCGCTATCAAGGCTTCGACTTATGGTTTGGATCTTGCCAGGGGCAATCTCACCATCCTGATCGAAAACACCGCCGGCGCCGAGTACTCTCTGGGCGGAAGCTTTGAGCAGGTCGCCGAAGTGCTCGAGTGCCTGCAGGGCCTGGTGCCGGTGGGGGCGTGCATAGACACCTGTCACACGCACGTCGCCGGCTACGACATCGTGACTCCGGAAGGAATGAAGAAGACCCTCGCTCACCTCGACGAAACGATTGGTCTGAAAAATGTCCGCGTCTGGCATTGCAATGACGCCAAAGCCGCGCGTGGCTCAAAGCTCGATCGTCATCAGCACATCGGGAAGGGAACGATCGGCCGGGATGCGTTCCGCCGCCTGCTCAACGATCCGAGCCTCAAGCATGCAGCGTTCATCGCGGAAACGCCGATCGACGAACCGGGAGATGACCGCCGGAATGTCGAGGCCCTGAAAAAATTGGTGAAGAAAAACCCTAACCTGTAGAGACGCAGCTCCCAGAGATGCAGCTCCGCGTCTGGCCGGCGCCACGCCAGCGTTCGCATGCGACCCGAGAGGCAGAAAACTGGGGGAGACCATAGCCTCGTTGTAAAATAAAGGTTTACCCCTTACCCAACTGACTTACTTATGCAACCGGAAGAAAAAACCGTAGCTGCCTCGGAGGCGCGTTACGATCCGCACCGCATCGAGACCAAATGGTCCGAGCGCTGGCAGCAGGATCCAGCTCTTTACGCAGCCGAACCGAATTCCACCAAGCCGAAGTATTACGTGCTCGAAATGTTGCCTTACCCTTCGGGCGCGCTGCACATGGGCCACGTGCGCAACTACTCCATCGGCGACGCGCTGGCCCGCTACATGTGGATGAACGGCTACAACGTGCTCCATCCCATGGGTTGGGATTCGTTCGGTTTGCCGGCCGAGAACGCCGCCATCTCCAACAATACCCCACCGCGCGAATGGACCCTGCGCAATATCGCCAACATGAAGGCGCAGATGAAGCGTATCGGCTTCGCCTACGACTGGTCGCGCGAAGTCACCACCTGTTTTCCCGAATACTACAAGTGGAATCAGTGGTTTTTCATCAAGCTCTACGAGAAGGGCCTGGCCTACCGTAAGAAGAGCAAAGTGAATTGGTGTCCGGAGTGCGCCACGGTGCTGGCCAACGAGCAGGTCGTCGCTGGGCACTGCTGGCGCCACGAAGATACGCTGGTCGAAGTCCGCGAGCTGGAGCAGTGGTTCCTGCGCATCACCGAGTATGCCGAGGAATTATTGCGCGACCTCGACAAGCTCGACGGTTGGCCGGAAAAAGTGCGCACCATGCAGCGCAACTGGATCGGCCGCAGTGAAGGCGCGCTGGTTGATTTCAAGATTGACAGATCCACCGGGCCGGCCATCAGTGTGTTCACCACCCGCATCGATACCATTTACGGCGCGACCTCGCTCCAGCTGGCTCCTGAGCATCCGATCGTCGCCGACCTCGCCACCAATGAACCCGATCTCCTGGCGAAGGTCGATCAACTCAAGGCCGAGCAGCGCAAGGCCAAGGAGATCGGCGACATCGGGGCGATCGAGAAGCACGGCGTGAACACCGGCCGCTTCGCCATCAATCCGTTCAACGGACAAAAGGTCCCCATCTGGGTGGCCAACTACATCGTTACCGACTATGGCACCGGGGCCATCATGAGCGTGCCCGCGCACGACGAGCGCGACTACGAGTTCGCCAAGAAATACGGAATCGAAGTCCGCCTGGTGATCCTGCCCCAGCCTGACGATCCCGAGGAAACCGTTGTCGAACCGCCGCTTCCGTTTACCGTCAGCAAGGGATTCCTGGTGAACTCCGGGCCCTTTAGCGGATTGAATTGCGACCAGGCTCTAGAGCGGATGACCGAATACGCCGAGAAACATGGCTTCGGAAAAGCCACGGTGACATTTCGCCTGAAGGACTGGGGCATCTCGCGGCAACGCTATTGGGGAACACCGATCCCCATGCTCTATTGCGAGAAAGACGGCATCGTTCCCGTCCCCGAGAAGGACTTGCCCGTCATTCTTCCTGACAACGTGGACATTACCCTGACTGGCGGCTCTCCCTTGGGCCGCGTTCCTGAGTTCGTCAATACCACCTGCCCCCGGTGCGGCGGTCCGGCCCGCCGCGAGACCGACACCATGGACACGTTTGTCGACTCGTCCTGGTACTTCTATCGCTATGCCGACGCGCACAACGACCGGTCGCCGTTTGACAGCAAAGTCATCGCCTACTGGTTTCCCATCAACCAGTACATCGGGGGTGTCGAGCACGCGATCCTTCACCTGATCTACTCGCGCTTCTGGACCAAAGTGATGCGCGATATGGGACTGGTCGGCAACGATGAACCGGTAGAGCGCTTGTTTACTCAGGGAATGATCATCAAGGGCGGTGCGAAGATGTCGAAGAGCCTGGGCAACGTGGTTGCGCCGGATGATATGGTCGCGCGCTATGGCGCCGACAGCGCGCGCGCCTACACTTTGTTCGCGACCTCGCCCGATAGCGAGCTCGATTGGCAGGACTCGGGCGTCGAAGGTGTGGCACGCTTTCTGGCCCGCGCCTACCGCTTCGTGGCGCAGGCGCCTGTGCCGCCCACGGCACAGTCGTACTCTCCCGATGATCTGGATCCGGCGGCGCGAAAAATTTTGCGCAAGTTGCACCAGACGATCAGGAAAATTACCGACGATTTCTCCGGGCGCTGGCACTTCAACACCTCGATTGCGGCGCTGATGGAATTCCTCAACGAGTGCATGGCGGCGGAAAAAGTATTCGCCGGGCAAGGCGCTCCCGCGGCGTTTGCAGCTGACGTGCAGCAGAAGTTTGTCTTGCTGCTCGCTCCCTTCGCCCCCTATCTCGCGCATGAATTGTGGGAGATGCGCGGGGAGAGACAAGGCCTGCTGCGCGCGCCCTGGCCGAAGTACGATTCGGCGTTGGCCAAAGAAGAAGAAATCGAGATTCCCGTGCAGGTGAATGGCAAGCTGCGGGGGCGTATCGTCGTTCCCCCCGAGCCGGAAGAAGCTCTCGTCTACGACCGCGCGCTGGCCGACGAGAAAGTCAAAGCCGCCATAGCCGGAAAGCAGATCGTCAAGAAGATCCTGGTGCCAGGCAAGCTGGTCAACATCGTCGTTCGCTGAAGCAATAAAAAAGCGGGCTTGCGCCCGCTTTTGTTCCTTGACATCTTGATCTACTGGCCGGCGTTCATGGTCGCGTCGGTCAATACCAGTGCTTCCTTGCGTTTTCCAAAGTCGATCTCATTAATCGCTTTGCCACCCGCCCCGTCTTTCAAAATCACCGAGTCGTAAGGCGCAGGCTGGTCATGACTGACAATCTTGCCCGAGCTCGTGGCTACAGTCTTCTTGCCCTGGAGAATCTTCACCTGTACCGCATCTCCACTGCCGTCCCACTGCACCTTGTAGTCTCCCGGTTTCAGTTGAGTCGAGCCCACCTGCACAGGTTCGGAAACCGTGAACTTGCCTTCATTACCGCTGTCCTTGGCGAGAGCGCTCAACGGCAGAAGCAAAGCGACGCCGGTAAGCAACAACACATACTTCACTGATCGCATAGTTCTCCTCACAGAAGATACGTTGGTTCGTAGACAGCGGTCGAGCCCCGTCCCGCCATCCGTCGTTTATGGAAAAAGAACAATTACGAGAGAGATGCTCGCAGCTTCGATTCGGATGCAGAAGAATCACCCACCACTGAGTCTTCACACCCCACAATTCAACGCGCTGTAAGTTAGACGGGCGAGTTGCGTTTGGGTTATCGAATTTCAAAGGGCAGAAGAAGATATGTTGCGCTAAGGCACACTGCACGCGCGGCGTACGTTATGCTAAGGATGATGGTGGCGCCTGCCACGGGAGCCAACTACCGCGAGCCCTGGCGCATTCCTGACCTCAATGACCCGCCGCTCTCCGACGCTTGAAGGATTTATCGCCATGGTTCGCCGCCCCGCGCTGGGCTTGGCGGAGATCGCCTGGCGCTGGAGCTTCGGATTCGCCACCGCCGCCTTGCTCCTGTTCTCGTTGGCCCAGTATCTGGATAGTCTCACGGTGACGAATCGTGACCTTTGGCTCCTGCGCACCCGGCATCCCCTGCTCGTCTCGCATGCCTTGGCGCGCATTGTTCAAGGAAGCGGACCTCGCCTCGTCCTGGCCGCGATGATTTTGTTCCCCGCCCTGGCTCTGGCGTGGGTCCTTCTAGGTTCGCTCGGCCGTGCGGCAATCCTCAAGAGCCTGGTGAGCTATTTTCGCGCGCAGCCTGACAGCCCTCCGCGGCAGGCGGAGCGACCCCTCCGTTCGCTCGCCGGATTGGGCTTCTTGCGCGTATCTGTGACCTTCGCTGCGCTCGCGGGCTGCCTGGGAGCTGTCTTCCTGGCCGCGTCGTCTTCTCCCAAGTCCGACCCATCTCCCGGCGCCGCCTTCCTGATCTTTCTCACGGTGGTGATGCTGGTGTGGCTTGCCTGGTCCACGCTTAACTGGTTTCTCTCTCTGGCGTCGGTGTTCGTCCTCACCGGCGGTCAGGACACATTCGGCGCTCTCGCCTCTGCGGTTCATCTCTGCCGCACGCGCGCCGGGTCCATCGCTGCTGCAGGCACATGGTTCGGGCTCGCGCACCTGACCGCGTTCTTTATTGCCGCTTCAGCATTGGGATTCCCCCTGGCCTTGCTGCCGCTTCTGCCACCGGGGATTGTGTTGGGTGCGGTGATCTTGGTTGCGCTGCTGTATTTCGCCGCGACCGACTTCCTCTACGTCGGGCGCATGGCGGCCTATGTGGCCATTGTTGAACTGCCCGCTCCGCCGGCGCACGGGCTGGTTCTGCCGCCGTCTCCAATCGTGAACACGCCCGCTATCGAAGACGCGCCCCAAGCGCCGCCGGAAACTCCAGCTGATCCTCAGCCGCAAACTCCGGCCGCTATACTGCCTGACGTTGCGCCCGAGCCTGGTTAGCAGGCTGCGAAAACTCCGATCACAATTTTCTTGCGGGACGGCACGACCTCCGGTTGTGCTGCAAAGTCGCGCACACTAAAGCCGCGCTTTGGCGCGGGGGGTGAGGAGGTTCGCGCCGGGCCGAACCATTCACTTCATGACCACCGCTAGTCCCATGGGGACTTCCCCGGTGTGAAGCGGCATTTTGATGGGACTCAACGTCTCGGTGAGCGTACCGTCGAGGCTGCTCACATTCAGCACGTGCAGAAAATTTCCCGGAGTCTGGCTGTTTGGCTGGAGCCCCAACACGTACAGGAAGCTTCCCGTGGGGTCGAGAATGACATTGGTGGGCGCTCCGCCAGGCTTCAGCGTGAAATGCTGCACTTGCAGCGGCTTGAGGAAGTTGGCTCCGGCGATATTGTACAGCGTCACGGTGTTAGTGCCGTTCTCCACCGTGTAAAGGTGTGTGCCCGCGGGATCGGTCGTCAGCCAGCAGAGCAACGATCCGGGATTGACGATGTCTTTGGCAAGCGCCAGCGCGCCCGTCGTGTTGTAGGTATACACGCCCATCTGGTTCACGGGCGGCAGGCCGGCGTAAATCACGCGCTGCTTGGGATGGGCCGCTTCTCCCAGGAAGATGGGGCCACGAATCGTTTTTTCGCTGTTCACCAGCGTCAGCAGTCCGTCACTGCCCACGCTGTAGGAGTAGAGCATGCTACCGCCCAGCACAAACACAAAATTGCCGCTGTGATTGACCAGCGCCTGGCTGGGCAGAGTGCCCGTAGCGTACGTGATTGTCGAGTTGGCTACCGGCGTCAAAACACCCGATGCCAAATTGACGAGGAAGCTGGTGATGTTGGGAATTCCTCCCGTCTGGAGGGGATCGTCGGCCTGGTTCACGACGGTGATCTGCGGACCCGCCGGGCTGGTTTCATCGAGGCCGATGCTGACCGGATCCTGCCCGTTCGATCCCACCGTCGCCAGAAAGAACAGGCTGCCATCGGAGTTGATGGCGAAGCTGGTGATGGTGTCCGAGTCGCCGTTCACCGCGAACAGCAGCGTGCCCGCCGAGTTGATAACGATCTCCTGATCTGCCTGGAATCCCGGCGAGAACACCGAGTTCTGTTCAAAAACGCCGCTTCCACGGGTGGGATAAGGAGAACCCTTGATGGGCGTCAGCACGCCCGTCCCATCGTTGCTAAAGGCGAAGATTGAATTCTTGCCCTGTATCTGTCCAACATTGCTCTCCACATAGACGGCGTTGACCTGAGCGAAGGCGACGCTCGTCAGAATCAGAATCAGGCAGAGATCAGTGAAATTTCGCCGGCGGCAAAAGGCTTGGCGGGTCATGAGAGTCTCCTCTGGAACGCGAAGTTGGACTTTCTGTCCTATGAAGACCGGTCACGGTTGCCCGATCGCAGCGCCGATCAGGCCGCAAAGACCCGGGGGGTTGGCGGATTCTCGGGCTCATCGCCGGGAGTTGTCAAGAGTCTTTCGGACCGGAGGCACGCGGCGGGATAGTGAAGATAGTCTTGGGTCGTCAGGCTCAGGTGTGCGAGCCCGGCCCTTACGCGCTCGCCTTGTCGAGCACAGGCAGATGATCGTCACTGCCGTTCTTTGTTTCCAGTTCCAGTTGCTCCTGGCCGCTGAGCGCGGTGACGCGTCCGCGATACGTCTTCAGGTGGGTCGAGGCCTTGTCGAACGCCTCCTGCGCCTTGCCCAGGCTCCTGCCGATATTTTCAAACTGCGTCTGGAAGTAGTCGAACGACTTTTGCGCTTTGGCCAGCTCCAGCCGGCTCTTCTCAAAGCGACCGGCCACCTCGTACCACTTGTGCACCAACGCGATCGTCTGCAGGCTCATCAGCAGCGTGTTAGGAGAAACCGTGAACACATGCTGCTCATTGAGCCAGTCCGCCAGGTCGCGATTGCGCACTGCTTCCATGTAAAGCGTCTCGCTCGGCAGATACATCAGCGCTATGTCGGTCGTTCCGTGCTCCGGCTGAATATAGGCCTTCACCCGCTTGGCTTCCGCTTTCATGACGCGCACGAACTCCACTCGCGCCGCTTCGATTTCCGCCGCGTCGTTGCTCTCGAATAGAGGCAAAACCTGCTCGCGGGGAAACTTGGCGTCAATCGGCAGCCGTCGATCGGGGAAATGGATGAGCGCATCCGGACGTCCTCCGCCTTCCGGCAGCTGCGCCTGCATTTCGAACATGTGCGCGGGAAGAAAATCGGCCAGCAGCCGCTCCAGGCTCGCCTCGCCAAAACGCCCGCGCAGGTGCGGCAGCTTGAGTAGGTTGTTCAGGTCGTTGATGGAATCTCCCAGCGCTCCCACTTCCCGCAACTGCTCTTCGGCGGCCTTCAAGTGCTGCTGCACTTTTTCAAACTGCGCGAATCCTTCCTTGATGTTCTGGTCGAGCTTCTGCTGCACCTGATCGGTAATCGCCATCAGCTTCTGATCCACCTGCTGGCGGATCCCTTCCAGGCTCTGCGCCGTCTTCTGATTGAGTC